>JAABUN010002303.1_pt1 | contig 34833 bp, 29 predicted proteins | sample 5559311 | NCBI WGS metagenome assembly JAABUN01 (sample SAMN10711877, study PRJNA513370) | rock metagenome | isolation source: Antarctica rocks | place: Antarctica: Victoria Land, Siegfried Peak sud | reverse complement strand
CGACAAGTACGAACACCGCCGGGGGTTCAAGTTCGGCACCTACGCGACGTGGTGGGTCCGGCAGGGCGTCCAGCGAGCCTTGGCCGACCACGCCCGGACGGTCCGGGTGCCGTGCCACCAGATCGGCCTGATCGCCAAGATGGAGCGGAAGCGGACCGAGCTGTCGGCGGTCAGCGGCCGCGACCCGACCAGTGAAGAGCTGGCCGAAGCGCTCGGCGTCAAGACCGAGGAAACGCGGAACCTGCGGGCGGTCGGCCGGCAGCCGGTCAGCCTGCACGAACCCGTCGGCGGCGACGGCGAGCGGGCCATCGAGGACTTCCTTTCGGACGGCAACGTCCCGATCCCCGGCGAGGACGCCGACGCCCGGCTGCTGCGCGAACGCATCGTAGAAGTCCTCAAGAGCCTGGCCCCGCGCGAACGCGAAGTGATCGAACTGCGCTTCGGCCTCAAGGACGGGACGGCCCGGACGCTGGACGAGGTGGCCAAGCAGTACGGCATCACCCGCGAGCGCATCCGGCAGATCGAGGCGCGGGGACTGCTGAAGCTGCGGCAGCCGACCCGGAGCCAGCGGCTGGAGGAGTTCGCGGACGTGGTGGAGGAGTAAGGGGTTACGGAGACGTGACGACGCCGGCTGGGGGTTAAACCCTGGCCGGTTTCGTTATGTGGTCCGCTCGCTCCGCGAGCGGTCTTCCCTACACTCGTCCAGTCCCCAGCGGAGAAGACCGCTCGCGGAGCGAGCGGACCACGGGAGCGCAATCCCTTTCCCGACTGTCGTGCGGCAGGTAAACTCGCGGTCCCCTTGCCTGTACGGGAGCCTGCCATGATCCGCATTTGCTTGATGTCCGCTGCCCTCCTGGCCGGAGCCGCCGACAAGCCGGCCGCCCCGCCGACCCGGGCCGAGCAGGTCAAAGCACTTCGTGCCGAGTTCGAGAAGAGCCGGGACAAACTCATCGCCGACATCCGGGCCGGCAAACTCAAGGCGAAGGACGGTGCCTACCCCGACCTGGCCGCCCTCGAAGCCGAGAGTGCCGCCAAGGTCGCCACGCTGATCGACGCCGACCCGACGGATGACGCGGCCCTCGACGCCCTCCTGCTCATCGTCGGCGAAATCCACCAGTGGGACCGCCGATTCACCGACCTGATCGCCCTCCACCACGCCAAGAGTCCGAAGCTCGGGCCGTTCATCAAGGACCACCGTGGGTATATCAGCGACCCGAAGGCGCTGAAGTCGCTCGCGGCCAACTCGCCGCACGCCGAAGTCCGCGGTCGTGCGGCGTTCGACCTGGCCCGGCATCACGCCGAGAAGGGGGCGGACGCGGAGGCCGAAGCCCTGTTGGAGCGGATCAAGAACGACCCCGCGTTGGCCAAGCTCGACCAACACCGCGGTTCGCTCGGCCAGGCCGCCGACGATCTCCTCTTCGAGTTGCGGCACCTGTCCGTCGGCAAGGAAGCGCCAGATGTCGTGGGGGTCGATCTCACTGGTAAGCCCATGAAACTGAGCGAGTACCGCGGCAAGGTCGTCCTGTTCGCCTTCTGGTCGGCGGGGTGTAAGCCGTGCATGGAGATGGTGCCCCACGAACGAGCCTTGGTCGAGGAGTACGCCGGCCGGCCGTTCGCCGTGGTCGGCATGAACGGCGACATCCGCGGTCAGTTCACGTTCGCGAAGGACAAGCCGATCGATATGACCGCCCGGTTGAAGGCACTGGTCGAGAAAGAGAAAATCACCTGGCGGTCGTTCGCCGGCGACGGGTGGGACGGGCCGATCGCCCGGCGGTGGAACGTCGATTCGTGGCCGACCGTGTACGTCCTGGATGCCCAGGGGATCATCCGGTTCAAGTCGCGGGGCACCCCGGAGGACAAGGATGTCGATCCGGTCCTCGACAAGTGGGTCGCGGCGGCGGAGAAGAAGTGAGCCGGGTCGAACCCACCGATGTTCATCGGTGGGCTTTGTGCCCCATCAAACGAAAAAAACCGGGCACTGGTCGCCCAGTGCCCGGTGTGCCGGACGGACTCGCGGGTTCCGTCCATCCCTTGGGCCGTCCGGCAGCTAAAACCGCTCCCCCCTCGGAGCGGAGTCAGCACGACGTAAGCTGCGGCCACCGCACCAAAACTGCGGCCCGCCCCGCCCGTCAGGCACCACTCGCGTGGCGACTTCCGGGACACCAGTCTCTAGGTCATACTCCCGGTAAAGCAAGCGGGTTGTGCCGGAAAAACCGGCCGGCCGCGAGGTTGCCCCTCGCGGCCGGTGGTGGATCGCTCTGTTAGGCGAAAACTACGTCCGCGACCGGACGGGGGTTCCCGTCTGCCAGTCGTCCGGGATCGGCCGCAGCACGTCGTCGCCGGTGTAGTGCCAGTGGCCGAGGGTCGGCTCGCCGGCCACGTAGTGGTACGCCGCCGACCGGCCGTTGACCCGGGCCGGGAAGTCGACCTCGCCGGCCGCCGCGTCGACCAGGGTCACGCCCAAGCCTTCGAGTTCGGCCGTCGCCGCCGCCAGTCCCTTTTCGGACGCCGTGATCTCGTCCTGGATGGCGTACCGGCGGGTCCGTTCGGCCCACGTCAGTTCCCGGCGGTGGCGTTCGAGCCGCTCTTGTTCCGGGAGCAATTCGCCGAGCCGCCGGGACTGATTGCGCACGTCGGTGAGGATGCCGCGGACCAGCGGGAGCATGGCCCGGGCCGTGTCGAGGTCGATCGCGGCGTCCTTGCGGCGGGGCTTGGGAGCCGGGTTCGAGGCCCGGTTCGGGGTGTTACTCATGGAAGGCACTCCGCTAGGTGGGCCACAGGGAGGGGGCATCGCTGGCCCCGGTGTCGCATTCTATCGTCGCCGCCAACTGTCCTACACTTCAGATAGAACCGCTTTCCGCCGGGTTCAATAATCCCCCGCCCGGAGGGGCCGGCCGCCGGATCGGTGGCGTCGGCCCGGTTCGCGTTCTAGGATGCGGCACCCCCCGTTCCGGCGACACCGCCCACCGTCACGGACCCGACCCCGGCCATGGCAATCTCTACGGTCCCTCCGCCCGCCGCCTGGCTGTTCCAGGAACTGACCGCCGCCCGCTTGTTGGCCCCCGACCGGGCCGAAAAGGCGCTAGCCCAGTTCGAGAACGCCGGGGCCGCCCCGGACGCGGCCGGGCTGGCCGACTTCCTCGTCCAGGCCGGCTTGCTCACGCCGTACCAGGCCGACCGGGCGCTCGCCGGCCACGCCGCCCGCCTGGCGCTGGGTCTCTACCAGTTGCTCGAACCGGTCGGGACCGGCGGCCTCGGCACGGTCTTCCGGGCCGTCCACCGGGACACCCGGAAGCGGTACGCCGTCAAGCTGCTCCCCTTGCGCAGCATGTGGAACGTGGTCCAGGCCAAGCGACAGTGCGACGTGTTCGCCGCCCTGCCCGAGCATTCGGCCGTCGTCCCGTTCGTCGACATCGGCACGGCCGGCGGGTCGCACTACCTGGCCTGGCCGTTCGTGGAAGGGGAAACCGCCGAGGCGCTCGTCCGCCGGACCGGCCCGTTGCCCCCCGCCCAGGCCGCCCGGTTCCTCGCCGGCGTGGCCGACGGGCTGGCCGTCTGCCACGCCCAGGGCATCGTCCACGGCCTCATTAAACCCAGCAACTTGCTGCTCGGGCCGGACCGCAAGGCGAAGATTCTCGACCTCGGCATCGGGGCCATCCTCCAGTCGAACGTGGCCGACGACGAGTCGATGTTCGACACGATTTCGACGGCCAACACGGCCATGACCATGATCGATTGCGCGGCCCCGGAGACCCTCGCTGACCCGACCCAGCGGACGCAAGCCGGTGACCTGTACGGACTTGGGTGCGTCCTCTATTACCTCTTGACCGGTGGCTACCCGTTCCCGGACGGCAACGCCGTCGACAAGATCATCGCCCACCAGACGCAGACGCCGGTGCCGGTCCGGGAGCATGTCCCGGCCGTCCCGCCGGCCCTGGCGGACATCGTCGACCGGCTGATGCGGAAGGCTCCCGCCGACCGGCCGGCGTCCGCCGCCGAGGTCCGCGACCTGCTCGCCGCCGCCGTGCCGGCCGGGGCGGCCGCCCTGCCGCCGCCGGCCGCCCCGCCGCCCACATCGCAGGCGGCCCCGTGGGCGGCCCACAGCCCGACCGACGCCGAAGCCGATGGCGCGGTTAGCTTTAACCTCGAAGACCTGGTCCTCGACGGGGCACCCCTCGGCCGCCGCAAACGGGTGGCCGACAGCGGCTGCCTCGACCTGTACGAGACGGATGCAACCCCGGAAGCCGGCCCGAACACCGAGGTCGGCATCCCGCCGCGGCCGCCGGTCCGGGAGATCGCCCTCCCCCTGGGTGTCGCGCCCCCGCCGACGGCCGTCCGCCGCCTCGTACCCGGAACCCAGCATGGCCCGGTCGCCCTGCCGCCGACGGCCGTCAACTGGTCGAGCGGGTCGAGCTGTGGACTAAGTACGTCCGGGGGAATGGTTTGCGTCCCGCCGCCCCCGCGGACCGCCCGGACGCACTGGCGGAGGCTCGCCCGCCGCTTGCTGTTCTTCGTGCCCACCCGGGACACGGTCCAGCTCAGCCTGTTCGGCCCGGCCGAACTCGTCCCCGGCCAGACGGCCCGGTTCCAGGTCTACGCCCACCCGCCGGAATCGTTCGGCAGCGTGCGGACACTCAGTCGGGCGTTCCAGCCCGATACCGAACTCAAGGCCACCGGGTACGCCGGCCGGCCGGTCGCCCGGGGGGTCGAGATCGGCCTCCACCTGGCCGTCGCAAACGCCGGCGTGGCCAAGGCTTTGGTCCGGTTCGAGTGGCTCGGCCAGACCAAGCCGTGGGCGTTCGAGGTCTACGTCCCGTGGGAAAGCCCGCCCGGTCCGACCGTGGGACTGTTGACCGTCGGCTTGAACGACCATCACAGCGCCGAAATCACCTTCGAGGCGACGGTTTCGTCCCGGAGCAGTTGAACCGAAGTGCCGAGCCGGCAGGGGTTTATCGCGACAACGCCGGCACCGGCCGGGGGGCCGGGCACCCCTGCCAGACCCCGGCCGCCAGGGCCAGGCCGGCGACGATCAGTAGGCCCCGCGTCCACGCCCAGCGCCCTTCGTTGGCGGGCCGGGGGACCAGTGTAAACTGTTGCACGACGCCGAGTTCCGCCAAAAACGCGCGGGCCGTCGGCGTCCGCTCGGCCGGGTCGAGGGCCAGCGCCCGCGTGACGGCGGCGGACACGGTCTCGCTCACGCCGGGGTGTTCGGCGGCCGGCGGCACTAAATGGTCGGCCCGCACCCGGTCGACAGCGCTGGCCGGCGGGCAGCCAGTCAGCATGTGGTAAACCGTTGCGGCCAAACTATATACGTCGGTCGCCCAGGTCTGCGCCCGCCCCTCGGCCTGTTCGGGGGCCATGTAGGCGTCGGTCCCGGACTGGCAGTGGGCGGCGTGAGCCTTGACCGCCCGGGCCAGGCCGAAGTCGACCAACACCGGCCGGCCGGCCTTCGTCAGCATGACGTTGCCCGGCTTCACGTCCCGGTGCAACACCCCTTTGGAGTGGGCGTAAGCCAGGGCGTCGGCGAGACTTGCGGCGATCCGTACCGCCTCGTCTTCACTCAGACCGTCGGGCTTGTGACACAGGCGGTCGTGCAGCGTCTCGCCGTCGAGCAGTTCCATGACCAAGTACAGCGTGCCGTTCTCGCCGAACAACTCGATGACCCGCACGATGTTACGGTGCTTGAGCGTTCGGACGGTCCGGAACTCGTCGCGGGCCTGGCGTTCGAGGTCCGCCCACCCCGGCGTCGGCTTGACGGCCTTCCGCGTCCACAGCCCGAGGACCGACTGCCGCCTCGCCTTGTCCGGAAATAACTCCTTGATGGCGACGGACTTACCGCGGCGGGTCGCGGCCCGGTAGACGATCCCGAACCCGCCGGCCCCGAGGGTTCCGGTGACCTTGTAGTGCCCGCCGCGGAGCTTGGTCCCGGCGGCCAACGCCTGATCGGTCCGCATGTGCGCCTCCTGACATCGGGAGTTCGCGTTCCGCAGCCCGCCATTAGTGTACGACAAGCGTGAAACGCCCGGATACAAGCCCGAAGCGCGTACCCTGACTGGCTTTGCGTCTTCCGCTTCTTTCTGTCCCCTGTCCCCTGCCCCCTGTCCCCGACTTGGCCTTTACTCCCCGGCGAATCCTGGCATAAGGCTCCGCATCAGCAACGACCACGCGGCCGATGCCGTCCGGGCGGGGAACCCGGGCGTCGTCGTAACGGCTGTGTGGCAGGGGGGTTACGACATGCGCCGTGCGACACGGGGGCTTTGCGCCTCGCTGGCCGTGGCGGTCGGAGGGACGGCGCTGGCCGCCGATCCGGGTCCGGCCGCAAAGCCTTGGTATGCCAGACTTACCGGCGACAAGCCGGCGGCCCCACCGGCCCCGGAGCCGACCTTCGCCAACTCGACCCCCCGCCCCCGGGCCGTCGGCCCGCTCGACCCGACCGTCCTGCTCGACGCCCTCAAGGCCGAGCAGGCGGCGTGGGACCGGCGGCTCGAAGTCTGCCGGCGGATGCGGGAGATCGCCGCGGAGACTAACAACGACGCCCTACACCAGCAGGCCGTCTCCCTGGAGCAGCAGGCGACCGCCCTGTACGCCCAGCGGGCGGCCCGGCTGGGGGTCAAGGGGTTCGGCGGCTCCGAGCGTAAGTCGTTGCCAGCACCCGAGTTGCCGACGGCCATTGCCCCCGTTCCCGCCCCGGTTACCCCGTTCCAGGTGGTGACGCCGTGAAGACCGCCCGCCCCCTGATGGCCGCCGCGGCGGCCGCCTGCCTAACGTTCGGCCCCGGCTGCCTAACGCTTACGCCCGTCGGCCCCCTGGCCAAGACGCTGTTCCCGCCCCCGTCCGCGGCGGCCCCGGAACCGGGCGTCACGGTGACGGCAGCGGCCGACGCCGGCAGCCGGCCGATGCTCGCCCCGGCCCCGCCGCCCCCGCCGCCGACGCTCCTGGTGACGCCCGGCGAGGCGAGCGCCGCCAACCACCAGGACGTGGCCCGGCGGCTGGTTCAGGAGATGGACATCGACCGCAAGGCGGCCGAGGCGATGCCGTCCTACGCCGAGGTGTCGGTCGTCGGCGGGTCGCGTTGAGTCGTTACCGCCAGATAGTTAAGAATTGCTCGGCCGTCCAGCCGACCAGGTCGGACACCTGCCCGTCGCCGACCTCGACGACCCGGGGAACCCCGTCGGTCCGGGTGGCGATGTCGACCGAGAAGAACGGGCTGGCGATCCGGCCGGCGACGACGGCCACGATTTCCGGGACCGGCCCGCCGGTCGCAGCGTAGGCTTGTCCGGCGCGGACGAAGTACCGGACTTCGGACCCCGGCACGTACTCCTCGACCCGCCGCAGGCAGACCCCGCCCTCGATCATGCCGCGCGACTCGCCTAACATGGCGACCACCTTCGCTAACCCGGACGCGTCGGTCACCGACCCTGGTCCGGTCTTGAGAGACTTGACGTAGTCTTTGACGAAAAAGCGGTCCCAACCCAGTCCGCGGGCTGCGGCTTCGAGGTCGGCGTCGGCCGCGAACGTGTGTGTCTCGGGCGTGTACTCGGACAGTCGCGGATACCAGTTCGGTAGGTGGTGGGCGGCTAAATATTGGTACTCGGTGGTAAGCGGCGACGCACCGGTGGCACTCACAGCGTCGATTAAAGTCTGATACCTGTCAGCGGCTAGCATCCAGCCGCGGTAGACGACCGTCACATCATCAGGCAAGCGATCGAGGGCCGCCCGACCAGCGATCACATCGTCGGACACGAGTGTGGCCGTAAAGCCTCCGCTGAGGGTTGCGTCGTACTGCTCGGCGAACGTCTCGTCGACGCGGCCGCGGATGTCGGCGGGGTATAGGAAGTGGTAGGGGGGCATGGCACGCTCGGTGGAGGAAGGCCCAGGGACGAACGTCGCTGGGATTTCGGGGGCTTCCGTCTGACACGTCAGCCGTTGTCGGCGTTCACCACGTTGATTACCTCACGCAGCCGGCCGGTGTCGGTCCGGTTGAACCGGAACACGAGCCGCGGCAGGTGCGACAGGGCCGGCTCGTTCGCCTCCTGGGGGCGGGCCGCCGATTGGGTGAAGTGGCCACCGGTCAGGATGTCGTTGAAGTGGGTATTGAGCGTGTCAATGGTCGTATCGGCTAACTTGCGCGTCAGGCGCACGACCAGGTCGCCGCGGACGTAGCGCATGGAATGGTAGACGCGGTAAAAGTCGGTCACTTCCCGCACCGCGTCCGGTATCGAATCGGCGATGTGATACAGGGCGGCGTCCTGCGGGGAGATGTAGCCGCGGTGTAACAATTCCTCGTCGACGAACCGCTTCCACCCGGCCCAGTACGTGCCGCCGGGTTCGTCGGCCATGACGACCGGGACGACGTGGGATTTGCCGGTCTGGATCAGCGTTAGTGCCTCGAATGCCTCGTCGTGCGTGCCGAACCCGCCGGGGAAGAGGACGACGGCCGCGGCTTCCTTGAGGAACATCAACTTGCGGGTGAAGAAGTAGCGCAGGTTCATCAGCTTCGGGTCGCCGAGCATGACCGAGTTGGCGGCCTGCTCGAAGGGCAGAATGATATTGAGGCCGAAGCTGTTCTCCCGCCCGGCCCCGACGTGGCCCGCCTCCATGATGCCGCGCGCGGCCCCGGTGATCACCATGTAACCGGCGGCGGCCATCTGCTCGCCTAACGCCACGGCCGCGTGGTAGCACGGGTGGCCGGGGGGCGTCCGGGCCGACCCGAACACCACGACTTTGCGCGTCCCCCGGTACTGGTGGAACACCTTCAGGCAGTAGCGGAGTTCGCGGACGGCCGTGGCGATGAGTTTCAGGTTGCCGCGGCCGGTGTTGTCGCGGGCGAGCTTGTCGGCCGTCTCCTTGAGCATGGCGACGAACTCGTCCGGCGGGCCGGCCGGGGTCGCGTCGAGGAGCGGTTCGAGTGGGTCGGCCGGCGGGAGGTCGGTCACGGGGCGTGGCCCTCGGGGCGGTGGGGGCGATTATACGCGGCTGGGGTCGGCTACCGTTCGGGCGGTTCGCGCGGTATCGTGGCAGTAGACGGAACTGGCTTGGCCGAGGGAGGGGACCGCCCGATGGGTACGATTGCGCCGCTGGAACTCGCCCCGCCGCCGCCCGCCGCCCCGGCCCACGCGGCCCCGAAGATCGCCAACGTCCCGGGCCGGTTGGGGCCGCTGTGGCTGAACCGGCTGCGGGCGGTGGCCGAGCGGCCGTGGAAGCGGCGGCTGGCCCAGTCGGCCCTGTTGATCCCGCGCATCCGCCACTACGAGAAGCTGTACCTGCCGCTGTCGGACGCCGACATCCGGGCGACGAGTATGAAGCTGCGCGGCCGGGCGCGGGGCGGGGCGGCCCTCGACCGGCTCATCCCGGAGGCGTTCGGCCTGGCCTGCGCGGCCGTCCGCCGGGTCCACGGGTTTCAGCCGTTCGACGTGCAACTGGCCGCCGGCATCACCATGCACTTCGGCGGGCTGGTCGAGCTGGCCACCGGCGAGGGCAAGACGTTGTGTGCCGTCTGCCCGACGTATCTGAATGCGTTGCCCGGCAAGGGCGTGCACGTCACGACGGTGAACGATTACCTGGCCAAGCGCGACGCGGACGACATGGGGCCGGCGTATCAACTGCTCGGCATGTCGGTCGGGTGTCTGTTCCAGAAGATGCAGGACGCGCCGCGGGCCGAGGCGTACAAGTGTGACATCACGTATGGTACGGCGAGCGAGTTCGGGTTCGACTTCTTACGCGACCGGCTGAAGGTCCGCGGCGGGCAGGCGGCGACGGACCCGGTCTGGGCACCCTGGTTCGGCGGCGGGTCCGGCGCGCCGGACGGCCGGGTGCAGCGGGAGTTGAATTACGCCATCGTCGACGAGGCGGACAGTATTTTCGTCGACGAGGCCCGGACCCCGCTCATCATCGCCAACCCGACCCGGCCGGCGTCGCCGGAGGAGCAGGTGGTGTACCTGTGGGCCGAGGGGCTGGCCAAGACGATGACGGCGGAACACTTCAAGTTCGACCCGAAGAAAGACAAGCTCGAACTGACCGACGCGGGCCGGCAGACGGTCCGGTACTCGAACCCGCCGACCGGGGAACACGCGACGGCGATGGACAAGTTGATCGAGTCGATGGAGAAGGCATTACAAGCCCACCACCGGTTCAACCGCGACCACCATTACATGGTCAACGGCGAGCAGAAGATCGTCATCATTGACGAAAGCACGGGCCGGGCGATGCCGGACCGGCACTGGCGGGACGGGCTGCACCAGGCGGTCGAGGCGAAGGAAGGCGTGCCGATCACCATGCAGTCGGACCACGCGGCCCAGGTGACGTACCAGAACTTCTATCGCCTCTATAAGAAGCTCGCCGGCATGAGCGGGACGCTGACGCCGAACTTCTGGGAATTGCGGAAAGTGTATCGGCGGTGGGTGACGCGGGTGCCGACCAACCGGCCGATCATGCGGACCATGCACCCCGACCGGGTGTACCCGACCGAGGCGGCCAAGTTCGCGGCGGCCGTCGAGCAGATCGCGTCGATGCTGGGCCAGGGGCGGCCGGTGCTGGTCGGGACGCGGTCGGTCGACAAGTCGGAGCGGCTGAGTGCGTTGTTGAAGCAGGCCGGGATTCCGCACGAGGTGTTGAACGCCCGGCAGGACGCGCGTGAGAACGAGATCGTCAGCCAGGCCGGGCAGCGCGGGCGGGTGACGGTGGCGACGAACATGGCCGGCCGGGGGACGGACATCAAACTTGGCCTCGGGGTGGCGGACAGCGGCGGGCTTCATGTGTTAGGCATGGAGCGGCACGAGGCCGAGCGGATCGACCGGCAGCTCGCCGGCCGCGCCGGCCGGCAGGGCGATCCGGGGACCGCGCAGTTCCTGTTGAGCCTCGAAGACCAGTTGCTCGAAGGGCTGGGGGCCAGGCGGCAGGCGGGGTTCGCGGCCCTGGGCAAGAGCGGGGCGAGCCGGCCGTGGCAGGTGTTCCGGCGCTTCTTCAAGAAGGCCCAGAAGCGGGTCGAGGCCAAGCACTACAAGCAGCGGCTGGATTTGATGAACTACGACAAGCAGCGGCAGGAGATGCTGCAGGACTTGGGGGCCGATCCGTATGTGGATTAGTCGTGGTTGATGCAGTTATGATAGCGCGTGGCGGGTTGGTTCCCACCGACGTTCGTCGGTGGGCTTTCGGGGCTGACATCTGTGGTGCGGATGTAATATGAATCTGTCCGTATTTCTGCTGTCGTTGGTGTCCGCGGGTCTCCATCCGACGGCCGACTGGCCCGAGTACCGCGGCCCCACCGGCGACGGCCACGCCCCGGCGGCCGCCAAGCCCGTCACCCGCTGGAGCGAGGCCGAGAACGTCCGGTGGAAGGTGGCCGTCCACGACCTCGGCTGGTCGTCGCCGGTCGTCGGCAAGCTCGTCTGGGTGACGACGGCCACGCCGGACGGGAAGGAGCTGTTCGCCGTCGGCCTCGACCGGGCGACCGGGGCCGTCGTCCACGATATCAAGCTGTTCACGGTGCCGGACCCGCCGGACATCCGCCAGTTCAATAGCTACGCGACGCCGACGCCGGCCCTTGCAGACGGCAAGCTGTACGCCCACTTCGGCAGCCCCGGGACGGCGTGCCTGGATGCCGAGACGGGGAAGGTGCTGTGGACGCGCACGGATTTGCCGTGCGACCACTACCGCGGGGCGGCGTCGAGTCCGACGGTGGCGGGCGGCCGGGTGTTCCTGCAGTTCGACGGGTTCGACCGGCAGTACGTGGCGGCCCTCGACGCGGCGACCGGGGCGACCGTCTGGCAGAAGGACCGGAAGCTGCCGTACCCGGCGAACGGCGACCTCAAAAAAGCGTTCGCCACCCCGGCGGTGCTGACGCTCGCGGGCAAGCCCGAACTGGTGTCGAGCGCGGCCGTCGGCACCATCGGCTACGACCCGGCGACGGGGGAAGAATTGTGGCGGGTCGTCCACGGCGGAATGAACGAGGCGTGCCGGCCGTTCGCCGCGCACGGCTTGGTGTACCTGACGACCGGGCACACGCAGTCGATCATCGCGGTCAAGGCCGGGGGGCGCGGCGACGTGACGGCGGCCGGGGTGGCGTGGAAGTTCGCCAAGGAAGCCCCCACGAAGCCGTCCCCGCTGGTGATCGGGGATTACCTGTATTACGTCAACGACAAGGGCGTGGCCGGGTGCCTGGACGCCCGGACCGGGGCGCAGAAGTGGTCGGAGCGGCTGGGCGAGACGTGCAGCGCGTCGCCGGTGCGGGCCGGCGGGCACGTCTATTTCGCCGGTGAGAAGGGGAAAACCTTCGTCGCCGCCCCGGACCCGTCGGGGCTGAACCTGGTCGAGACGAACACGCTTTCGGCGGGCTGTATGGCGTCGCCGGCCGTGGCGGGGGATGCCATTTACCTGCGGACCAAGACGCACCTCTACTGCCTGGGCACAAAGTAGCCGGCGGGGGTGGCGGCGGCCGGCGGCGTGTTCTACGGTTCGCCGACACGTCCGCCCTGCCGCCGAGGAACCGCCATGCGCCGCCTGCTCGCCCTGGTCTTGACTGCCGCCGTGGTGACGAGTCTCGGCGGGTGCGGGTCGCGCGAGGACACCGCCCCGGAGCCGACCGGGCTGAGGCCCCTGCTCAAGGACCGGCCCGCCCGCAAGAAGGGCGACGGCCCGGCGACCCTCGAACAGGAAGCCATCCTGCGGGTGCTCGAAGCGAGCCGGGAAGAGTTTAAGACCCAGTGCGCGACGCTGGCGGCCGACAGCCAGCCGACGCAGGTGACGAAGGCCTTCGGGGCGTACCTCGACGCGGCCGACAAGATCGACACCAAGCCCAGCCCGCTGGAGTTCAAGGCGGCCTGGAACCGGCACCTGAAAGCGTGGCGGGCGTTCCACGCGGCCGTCGGCACCCTGCCGGACATGTTCGAGGATGTCGAGTTCATGGAGATGATGACGGCCCTGTTCCACGGCAGCCAGGACAAGGCCAAGCCGCTCGGCGGGGATGTCACCGCGGCGGCCCGGAAGTTGGTCGCGTCGCAGAACCAGCTCTTCACGGCGGCCGAGGGGTACGGGGTGACGGACCGGTAGGGGCCGTAGGTACTCTCAGGAGCCGGGTGCGTGAGCGTCAGGGTTTCGCCCGCTAAGGGGAAGAATCCAGCCGCTCACGCACCCGGCTCCTGGTTACTAGTCTCCGGGGGGCTGCAGCGCGTACGTCGCCGGCGGCCCCGGCACGACCACCAGCCGGACGCCCTCGTAGGCGACCTCCCGCGTCACGGTCTCGGACTTGCCGCCGGCCGTGACCGTGTACTCGATTTGGTACATGTCTTTGCCGTCCCGCCGGCCGATGAACTGGACGCCGACTTTGATCTCAACGCCGTCTTGTTTGAAGGTGTCGGTGTGCTGCAGCACGGCCGAGTGCGGCTTGCCGTCGTCGTGGTGCGTCTGCTTGGTGCGCCCGCCGCCGGCGGCCGGGGTCGTGTGGACGAGTTCGTTCTCGAACTGCGGCCGCTCCGGCGCGGCGGGGGCGGGGATGCGGAAACAGCCCGCCGCGAAGAGGAGTGTCAGGCCGAACGCCCCCGGTACGAGTCGCGTGCGCATGGCCGTAGGCTCCGTTAGTGTCCCGCCATTGTACCGGCATTCGCCGCCCCCCCCTACAATCCCCCCATGCACGCCCTCCTGCTCCCCGTCGGCAGCCACGGCGACGTTCTCCCGCTCGTCGGCATCGGGGCCGCCCTCGCGGCGCGCGGGCACGCCGTCACGCTGGTGACCGCCGAGCCGTTCCGGCCGCTCGCCGACCGGCACGGGTTCGGCTTCGTCCCGACCGGCACGGCCGCCGACTATGACGCCGTCATCCACGACCCGGACCTGTGGCACCCGACGAAGTCCCTGCATGTGCTGTTCGGCGGCGAGCGGCCGGAACGGATGCTGCGGGCGGCGTATGCAGCCATCGCCGGGCGGTTCGACCCGGCCCGGCCGCGGGAGGTCGTCGTCGTGTCCGGGTCGCTCGGGCTGGCCGGCCGGATCGCCCGGGACAAGCTCGGGGTGCCGCTGGCCACGGTGCATTTGCAGCCGATGGCCCTGCCGAGCGTGGCCGACCCGCCGGAACTCGCCACCCTGCGGATACGCCGGTGGTGGCCGCACTGGTACCGGCGGCTGCTGTACTGGGCCGGCGAACGGCTGATGCTCGACCCGCTGTTGTCGCCGGCCGTCAACGGGCTGCGGCGCGAGTTGGGGCTGCCGGCGGTCAAGCGCATCTTCGGCCCGTGGCGGCACTCGCCGGACCGGCTGTTGCTCGCCTTCCCGGATTGGTATGCGTCGGCCCCGGACTGGCCGGCCCACGCGCGGCACGTCGGGTTCATCCGGTACGACCAGGCCGACGTGGTGCCGACGCCGCCGGCCGTCGAGGCGTTCCTGGCCAGTGGCCCGCCGCCGGTGGTCGTCAGCTTCGGGTCGGCGATGCGGCAGGCCGGGCCGTACCTGGCCGCGGCGGTCCGGGCGCTCGAACGGACGGGCCGCCGCGGACTGATTCTGGCGAAGGCCGGGGCACAAATCCCGCCGGCCCTGCCCGCGTTGATCCTGCAGGCCGACTACGCCCCGTTCGGCGCGGTCTTCCCGCGCGCGGCGGCCGTGATCCACCACGGCGGCATCGGCACGAGCGCCCAAGCCCTGGCGGCCGGGGTGCCGCAACTGGTCATGCCGATGGCCTTCGACCAGGCCGACAACGCGGCCCGGCTGGCGCGGCTCGGGGTGGCGACGAGCCTAACCCCGGCGCGGTTCACCCCGGACGCGGTCGCCGCGGCGCTCCAGGAGTTGACGGGGACGGCCGGGGCGTGCCAGCAGGTGCGGACACGCACGGTGGCGGAGTCGGACGGGGCTGCGGCTGCGGCGGGGTGGGTGGAGGCTCTTGCTCGCACCGGGTAAAGCTCACCTACGATCGGCACCGGGCCTCAAGGGCCGCGGAACCTACTGCCGGTACACCTGCGCGAGCAACTGAGCCACCGCCGCCTCGTCGGCCAGGATGCGCGTCGCCAGCCGGTTCAGTTCGTCGCCAGCCGGGACACGGCCGTATCCCTCGGCCAACTGCCGCACGAACAGGTCGCGGTGGCCAAGCATGTCCCGGACGAACTCGGCCCGCCGCCGCGCCCGCACCTGGACCTCGTGCCGGGCCAGGTCTTCGGCGGCCAAAGGCCAGATGCCGCCGAGCTTCTCGACCCGCGGCAGCTCCGGGGCGACGGCTGGCAGGTCGAGGGCGAGCGCCTCCCGATATCCAGCCAGCCACTCCTCGGCCGCCGCCGCCCGCTGCTCCGCGGCCGACAGGCCCGGATCGACGCGGCCGGCCGACCCGAGGTATGAATGGAGGATGGCACGCCGGTTCGCATCAGCGGTGTGCCGGAGGGCCAGCCGGCCGTACTTCCTCACCTGGGGGTAGTACCGGCGGATGTCGCTCTGGGTGTAGACGAGGGCGAGTTGGAAGTAAATCCGCCCGCGGTCGACCGGGGCCGGGTAGGCGGCGAGCAGCTTCTGGCCGTCGGCTTCGAGGCCCAGGATCGGGAACCCGCCCCCGTGCCGCCAGTCGGTATCGAGCTTCTCCAGGCACGGCTGCAGCGCGGGCGACTCCGCGGTCAGCAGGGCGGCCGCGGTGACGAGCAAGCAGGGGGTGACAAACACGGGAAGGCTCCGGGGTTAGGGTCACCGGAGCATCGTACCACAGGCCGGATGGCTGCCCACCCCCGGTGCGTTCGCCTGGCCCCTCACCCCACCCCCGCCCCGAACTCCTCGACCGCCACCCCGACGGCCGACGCCGCGTGCGGCGGCTTCGCCTCCGCGTGGCCGGCATGGGCCTTGAACCCGGCCGGCGGGCCGTAGCTCACCGCCGCGTCGACCTCGTCGTAGTCCGAGTCGTAGTCGTCGTACCGGCAGATGTAGTTGGCCGCCTTCGACCGCTCCTTCTCCTCGTGGTACGCCCGGACCACCGCCGCCTGGACGTGCTCGCGGGAGTGCGCGTGGATCGGGTGGGCGATGTCGGCGTGCAGCTTGGCCCGGACCTCCCCGACCCGCAGCGCCCGGTTCTCGTCCATCCGGCCGCCGCAGGCGTTGCAGAACCGCGCCCGCAGGTGGTTCTTGCACCCGCACTGGTGGCACCGGTCGGTCAGTTTGCGGCTCGGCATGGCGACGAACGTCCCCTTGGTGCCGTCGATGATCTTCAAGTCGCGGACGACGAACGACTGGTCGAACGTGACCGAACAGAACGCCAGCAGCCGCTCGTTGTTCTCTTCGCAGAGTTTGATGCGGACTTCCGTGATGACCATGGCAGCCTCCGTGAGAGTGTGACCAACTTTAGTTGCCCGCCGACCCCGCCCCCGACCCCGCCCGGACTACGAACACCCGCCCCGCCCCCGCCATCAACCCCGCCACCCGCACCGCGTCCGCCCGGCCCCGGCACAGGGCGAACACGCACGACCCGCTCCCGGACACCATCGCCGCCAGCGGCCCGCACGCCGCGAGTCGGGCGTGGAGGGCCGCCACCGCCGGGCCGGCCGCGAACGCCGCCTCCTGCAAGCGGTTGTGCATCAGCGGGGCGATGCGTACCGCGTCCCCGGCGGCGACGGCGGCCCGCAGCGCGGACCCCTCGACCGGGTCGGCCGGGACGCTTACATGCCCGTAAACGCTCGCCGTGCCCAAGCCGAACGGCGGCTTCACCAGCACCAGGTGCAGCACTCCGCCGACGGGGGCCGGGTCGACGACTTCGCCGCGGCCGGTGGCCCACGCCGCCGGGCCGACTAGGAACGCCGGCACGTCCGACCCGATGTCGCCGCCCAGGATGAACAAGTGCTCGGGCGTCAGGTCCGAGTGGAAAAACAGGTGGTTGAGGGCCACGAGGGTGGCCGCCGCGTCGCTCGACCCGCCGCCCAGCCCGGCCTCGTGGGGGATGCGCTTGACGAGCCGGATGCGGGCCCCGAACCGCCGGCCGGTGAGGCCCTTGATCGCGTCGGCCGCCTTCGACACGAGGTTCGTCGGCCCGGTCGGCAGCCCCGGCGGGTCGCACTCGAGGGTGAAGTCGTGGCCGGGCACGCCCCGGACTTCGACCGTGTCGAACAGGTCGACCGGCAGCAACAACGTCTCGATGTCGTGGTAGCCGTCGGCCCGCCGGCCGACGACTTCGAGGAACAGATTCACCTTGGCCGGGGCGGCGGCGACGGCGTACCCCGGCCCGGCGGCGACGAGCGTCACGGCCGAAACGGTGGCTAGTCCGGGCGGGGCGGCGGTCACGGGGTCCGCCCGGGGAGGGGCGTGACCGACGGGGCGGAAAGAGACATGCGCGTACCGTCCGTGGTAGCGGGCCGCCGACGCGGGGCCGCGTCGGGGGCGATCGTTTGGGGTCAATCGGGAAGCTGGGCGGAGATTAACGCATCGACTGGGGGCGGTCAATAGGGTCGGCCGGGTTTCGGCCGGAATCGTACCGCCGCCCTCGTGGTCTGGTTCCCTCCGCCTTGGGGGGGGGAACTGGAAGAGCGGGGACCGCCTCCCCCCAATCACTTCTTCGCCGCCGGCTTCAACTGCGTCAGCCACTGCTTCCAGAACTCCTGCCGGTACTCCTCCGGTCCCGTCGGGTTGTACGCTCCGGCCGGCAGCTTCGTAAACAGTTCGTCCATCTTGGCGTAGGCCTCGGCCGCCTGGGCCGGCCGGTCGGCGAACCGGCTGGCCGTGTACGCCATACTCAGCACGATCAACTCCTCCACCTTGCCGGCGTACTTCTGGCCGACCTTCGCCGCCAGGGCCGGCATCTCGTCGTACTTCCGCAACAACAGCGTCGTGTTCACCAGCCGGATGTCGGCCTGGGTGCGCAGGTAGTCGTCGGCCGAGGTGCCCAGCCCCGCGAACAGCTTGGCGGCTTCCGCGAGTTGGGCGTCGGCGTTGGCCGGCGGCCGGCCGCCCATGTGGTCGCCGCGGGCCAGCAGCAGCAGCGTACTCCCGAGGTACAGCCGGGCCTGGTCGGCGACCGGGCCGGCCGGGTACGTCTGGACCAGCTTGCGGAACCGGTCCTCGGCCTGGGCCGGGTCGCCGGCCTGCAGGTGCAGCTTGCCGAGTTCAAACAACGCCTGCTGCTGGGCGTCCTTGTCGGCCGCGGCCTCGGCCGGGAGTTTCGTCACCTCGTCGAGCAAATCCGTCCCGAGCTTCGTCAGCCCGTCGACCTCGGCCTTGGCGTCGGCCTTCAGGTTGGGCCCGGCGGCCGTCGCCTTGGCCCGGGCCTGGTCCAGGTGCGCGACCGCCAGCTTGAGCCGGGCACCCGCCGCCGGGGCGGGGGACTTGTCCACCGCCTGGCGCAGGACTTTGACCGCCTCGTCGATCTTGTTTTCGGCCCGCAGCCCGTCGGCCCGTTCGACCCACGCGGCGGTCAGGATGTCGTCCGGCAGCCCGACCAACTTGGTCATCCGGTCGAAGGCGTCGGCGGCCGCGGCCGGGTCGCCGGCCCGCCGGTACGCCTTCGCGGCCCGCCGCAACAAATCCGCCTGCGCGGCCGGGGTGGTTGCCGTTTCGGCCGCGGCGGCGTACCCGGCGGCCGCCTCCTTAAACTTGCCGGCGGCCTTCGCGGCCGTGTCCGGGGCCAGGGCCAGGTGGGCCGCCCAGCCGTTGAGAACATCCGCCTTCTTCTCGGCCGCCCGGCCGGCGACCGCGACCGCCTGGTATGCGTCGGTGCCCGCCGCCGCCGTGGCGTGGTCGGCCTCGGCCGCCGTGGCCGTGATCGCCTCCTCGAACGCCGCCCGGACCTCCTCGGCGGTCACCAGCGGGTTGCTGAACTCCCCGCCCGGCGGGACGGCCGCCACCGCCGTCCGCAGCGACTCGACGGCCGCCCCGCGCTTGCCGGCTAGGGCCGGGTCACGCAGCACGCCCTCGGCCAACCGCACCCCCGCCGCCACCCCGACCGGGCCGGGGGCCGCGGCCGCCGGCTCGAAGTACGCCTTCGCCGCCGCCATGTTCCCCTGCCGCACGCACGCCATCCCGGCGTGGTACTGGGCCTCGGCCTTCTCGGCCGCCGGCAGCATGTCCCCCTTGACCGCCTGGTCGAACAGCCGCACCGCCTCCGGCCAGTTCGCCGCCGCCGCGGCCAGGTGGCCGAGGCGCACGTCGGCCAGCGCCCGCACGTCGGCCGGGGCCGACGGGCCGAGGTCGGTCAGGGCCATCCGGGCCTTGTCGGGTTCGCGCAGGGCCAGGTGGGCGTCGGCCAGCTTGACCCGATACCGCGCGGCGGCCGCGGCCGGCAGCCGGTTCTCCTTGGTCAGGTACTTGGTCCACTCGTCCCGGGCGTGGGCCGGGTCGAGCGGGACGGTCCGCATGTAGGCGTCGCCCAACAAGCGGTGCCGCTCGACCTCGTCCTCACCCGGCGGCGGGGCGCTCAGCGCGGTGATGAGCGGCTTCGGGTCGCCGGCCCCGGTCGCGGCCGTGCATTTCGCCAGGCGGTAGTCGAGGCGCGGCCGGTCGGCCGCCGGCAGTTGGGCCGCATCGACCCGGCCCAACTGGTCGGCCGCCCGCTGCCACCCGGCGGCGTCCGCGGGGGCGAGTTCGGCCTGCCGCAGGTAGGCGGTGCCGGCGGCGTAGTGGGCCGGGCCGGCGAGGCCCGGGAACCGGTCGGCGGCGTCCGCGACCGGCCCGGCCAGGGCGTCGAACCCGGCCGGGTCGGCCTTCTTATCGAGGGCCGACTGCAACCGCCCGACCGCCGCGGCGAACGTGCCGGCAGGGCCGGTCGAGGCCGGCGGGGCGTAGAAGTACGCGCCGGCCGCCGCCGTCACTCCAACGACGAACGTCGGCAGTTGCCAGTAATGCCGGCGGGGCGGGGGTGCCGTGTCCGTGGCCATGTGAGTCCCGTCCTTGGGGCGATTATAGGGGTCGACCGGGCGGCCGTTGTGGCAAAGTCCGGGGCGGAAGTAAAGGGCAAGTGGGGGGGATAGGCTCGGCCCACCCGCTACTCGTCCCCCGCCAGCCACGGCCCGACGCACTCCGCCCCCAGCCGCCGCGTAAAATCCCGGGCCGCGTGCCGGAGCAAGTGGTGGCCGTCGGCGAAGTCGTCCTCGGCGAACGGCCAATCCGATGCATCGAACACCGGGGCGCCCGTCCGCCGCGTCAAGTCGGCATAGAAGTGCGTCAAGTCGTCACGCGCCCCCGCCCGATACCATGACCGGAACGCCGGCGACTCCGGGGCGACGACGAAGGCCACCCGCGCCCCGTCGGCCGCCGCCCGCGCCGCCACCTCCCGCAACACGTCCGCCGGCCCGGGTTCGACGCGAAAGTGTGCCAGGGCCGCCCCGTACTCCGCCCGGGCCGCGTGCAGCCCGGCCCGCCGCTGGTCGGCCGGGACCGCCTCGTGGAAGTACGGCATCCACCCGGACGGCCGGGCCTGCTTCCACAAGAAGTCCTTCCGCGCCGCCTCCGGCAGCAGGTGCCCACCGCCCCAGGCCGACAACAGGTTGGCCCGGAAGGTGTGGGCCGGAAGCAGCCGCCCGCGGGCGACCGTTAGGCCCAGCCCGGCCGGGTCGTCGACGAATGGGGCCGCCTGCCTAACATCCGTTAGGGTCAACTGCTCCGGGGCGAGTGCCCGCTCGGCCGGCCGGGCGTCGGCCAGGGCCGCCGGCAGAATCTCCACGAGGACGACGGCCGGCCGCACCCCGGCCGCCCGCACCCGCTCCCGGGCCAGCAGCACCCCGACGCCCCGGCACCCGGCCTGGGCCATGACCTGCACCCGCGGCCGGCCCGGCAGGTCGCCTAACGAATCGGGATCGAACCCCATCTGCAGCCGCGAGCTGCCGAACACCACGCCCACCGGCCGGCCGTCGCCACTGGCATGACGCAGGTGGGTGAGTCGCACGCCATGTTCCGGGTCGCGCCACCCCGGTCGCACGGTGTCGACGGCGACGTTCAGCCCGACCTGGCCGGCCGCGAAGACGGCCGCGCCGGCTAACACCGCCCGCCGGGCCGCCGCCGGCCGCCGCGTCATCGCACCTCCGGGAACGCATCGACGAGGGCCGGCCCCAGCCGGCGGCTCACGGCCGCCGCCCCGGCCTGCGTCAGGTGGAACCCGTCCGGCAACTCGTCGTCGGCCACCCACCCCCGCGCGTCGATCAGCGGCACGCCGAGCGTCGCCCCCATCCTGGTTAGGTGGTCCGCCGCGGCCGCCCGCACCTCCGGCGGCATCAGCCGGGTGAACGCCGCCGACTCGGGCAGGACCAGCAGCCCGACCGGGACGCCGGCGGCCCGCGCCTCGGCCACCAGTTGGCCGAGCGCCCGGTCCGAATCCGCCCCGACGTGATAGCCGTCGAACAGCGGCCGGTAGTAGCCCTCGGTCGCCGCCCACGCCTTCGCCGCCGTGTCTGCTTCGACCGCCGCGTGCCCCGGCAGCCAGCCCGTCGCGTCGATCTTGTCCCACGTCCCATCCGTCCGGGCCGCCACCGGCAGCCACCGCGGGGCGATCTGGTTTAGTAGGGGTTTGCGGTGGGCGGAGACGCCGAACCACCGGTTCCGCCGGAGGGTCAAGAGCGTCCGATCCGGGGCGTGGAAGTAGTCGCGGACGACGCCCTCATCGACGGGCCTGAGGCGTGCCAAATCGATGCGTGCTTCCTCCCGGTACGGCCCATCCTGGCGGAGGAACGCCGGCCAGTACTCGACCAGGACCGCGGCCGGTCGGAGGCCGTCGGCCAGCGCCCGGCGGAAGGCCATCAGCTCCATTACCGGGCCGCTCCCGGCCAGCGCCAGATTAGCGACCAGCGGCCGCCCCGATTCCATGTTAGCCCACTCGGCCACGACCCCCGGCCGGAGGCCATAGGCGACGCGCGAACTGCCGAACACGGCCACCAGTCGCCGGCCCGGCGGCGCAGCCTTGCACACGGCCAGCCGCTTGCCGTACTCCGGGTCACGCAGCCGCGGCGGCCCGTAGTCGAGTAGCCACCACCACCCGGCGTGGGTGAGTCCGACCGCCACGGCGGCGACGGTCAGGGCCAGGCGGCTGCACGTTAGGCGGGTCACGGCGCGCCCCGCACCCAGGCCCCGGCAGCGGCCGCCAGCCGGTCGCTGAACTTGGCCGCCGCCGGCGGCCCGGCGTGGTGGCCGTCGAAGAAGTCGGCGTCGGCCAGCCAGTCTCGCCCGTCGAAAACTGGCACGCCGAACTCATCCGCCGTGGCCCGGACGAACGCCGCCAGTTCGGCATTCCCGACCGGGCCGTACCAGCCGCGCACGTCGGAATCCTCCGCCGACACCAGCAGGGCCGCCGGGAGGTTGGTTAGCCGACACGTCGCCAAAATGTCCCGGACGGCGGCGCACCCCGGCCCGCCGACGTGGTAATCGGCCAGAACCGGGGCGTACTGTGCCCGCGTCGCGGCCAGCGCCTTCGGCCGCTTGGCCGGGTCGGCGGCCGGGCCGGGGGCGTGGCCGAACGCATCGTTCTTCTGGCCGAGCGGCAGGCCGGCCGGCAGCAACCGCGGGGCGTAGACGTTCGTCAGGCCGACGCGGAACTCGAACGAGGCCGCCGCCCAGCCGCGCCAGCCGAGGTGCGGCGTGTTAGGCACGTCACACCCCAGGCCGCGCACGACCGCCGGTTCGCCGGCCCGCAGCCGGTGCGGCCGGAGCCAGCGGGTCTCGAACGGCGGGTCGGCCGGGGTCAGGTAGCCGGGGTGAATCTCGACGATAACGCGGCCCGGCCTAACGCCGGCGGCGAGCAGCCGCCGGAGGTACAACGCATTGGTCAGCGGGCCGCCGGCCGGGGTACCGAAGTTGAACGCCTCGACGTTAGGCCCGACGCCGGCCGCGAACCGGCCGGCGTCCAGAGAGGCGTGCGTCCGGGAGCTGCCCAGGGCGAGGACGGTCACCCGGCCGGGGTCCGGGGCGAAGAATGCCGGCCGGCGGGCGAGGAGGGCGAACTTCTCCGCATATGCGGGATCGTCGGCCGGTTCGACGCCGGTCCGGACGGCCGCGTTGAGGAGTAATTGCGACATCAGGTAGACGGCCCCCGCCGCGGCGACGGCCGACCGGGCACGGGTGAATCGTCTAATTTGCCGGTGGGAACGGGAAGGAGACGCAACCAGGACGGGCCGAACGGCTCGGCGGCGATCGGCCACGGCGTCCATGCGTGCCCTCGTTTTAATGGTGTGGGCCGGCGGCCAGGATCGGGGCGACGACCTCCCGGCCGAGCCGGTCGGTGAACGCCTCGGCCCCGCGGGCGAACATGTGGTGGCCGTCGTAGAAGTCGGCGTCGGGCAGCCAGGTGCGGGCGTCGGTCACCGGCACGTCGGACTTGGTGCTAATGTTAGCCAGGAATGCCGTCAGGCGGGCCTCGCCGGCCGGCGGCAGCCACCGGCGGAAGACCGACCCCTCCGGCATGAGGACGAGCCTAACCGGCACCCCGGCGGCGTGGCAGCGGCCGACGAGTTCCCGTAGGGCCGCGGCCGCCGGGCCGCCGGGGTGGTAGTCGGCGAGGGTCGGGGCGTACTCGAGCCGGGCCTGGTCGATGCCGCGGCCGAGCTGGTCGTCGCCGACCTCCTGCCGCTGGGTCGTCCCCCACCCGCACTCGTCGGAGCCGCGACTCCAGTCGAACCGCACCTGCCACGGCAGCCAACTCGGGGCCAGGCGGCTGGCGATCTGGAACCGCAGCGTATACGCCGGCAGCAGGACCGACCGCCGCCACCGGGCGTTGACGGCCCGGCCGTCGAACCCGTGGTGGACCACCGTCGCCCGCTCCGACGATGTTAGGCGGTCGGCGTAGAACCAATGCCGCTCGCCCGGCCCGCCGTGGCCGTCGGCCAACATCGACGGCAGCACTTCGACCAGCAGCAGGTCCGGCCGGACGCCGGCGGCGAGGAGACGGTCGAAGTAGACGAGCTGCGTCACCGGCCCGGCCGCCGGGGTTCCGTAGTTGAAGGCGACGGCCGGGCGGCCCAGGTCGGCGGCCAAGCGGCGCTCCATCACCTTGCCGTGGAAGGCCAGCCCGGTCCGCGACGACCCGAGCATGACGACGACGGCCGGCCGCGGGCCGGCGGCGGTCACGTCCGTCAGGCGGCGCTGGAGTTTGGCGAACTTGTCCCCGTAGAGGGGGTCGCGCAGCCGGGGGTAGTATTCGGCCGTCACACCGAGGGCGAGTTGGGAGGCGGCGAACAGGAGCAGGCCGGCGGCCACCGCCCGGCGGGCGGCCCGAATGTTAGGCACGTCGGCGGTACGGGCGGTCGGCACGGCACGCGACCCTAGAACGTGAAGTAGATGAACGATTGCCCCTGCTCGGGCGCGAGGACCAACGCCAGGTTCAGCCCGGCCGCGTAGGCGATGCCGACGGCGACCGGCGGGAGGGCCGACCAGAGCCGCCGGAACGCCCCGGTGGCCACGCTGATTTGGCAGGCGAACAGGGCGAAAACCGTGTACCACAGGCTGCGGTTGTGGAGCGGCAACGGCTTGGTGCTGTCGGCCGCCAGGGTGACCATGCGCTCGAGCATCAGGAGCGCTTTCGACAGGTCCGGCTGGAAGAAGACCCACAGGACGCTGACGCAAAACATCGTCAGGGCCGTCCGGGCGATCGTCCCCGGCAGCGTGCCGAGAGCGGCCGTTAGGCGGGGGCGGGCGGCGGCGAACGTGCGGAAGTGGCGGTGGCCGACCAGGAGTAGCCCGTGCAGCCCGCCCCAGACGACGTAGCCCCAGGTCGACCCGTGCCAGAGGCCGCCGAGGAGCATGGTGACCATGAGGTTGCGGTCGGTCGCCAGCGCCCCGCCACGGCTGCCGCCTAACGGGATGAACACGTAGTCGCGGAGCCAGCTCGATAGGGACATGTGCCAGCGCCGCCAGAAGTCGGCGACGTTCGCAGCCAGGTACGGCATGGCGAAGTTCGGGACGAGCTTGTACCCGAATAAATGGGCGACGCCGACGGCCATGTCCGAGTAGCCGGAGAAGTCGGCGTAGATGCGCAGGGCGTAGGCGAGGGTGGCCAGCCACAGGGACGAGGCGTTGTAGCTGGCCGGGTCGGCTAACACGGGGTCGCTGAACACGGCCATGCGGTCGGCGACGGCTAACTTCTTGATCAGGCCGACCAGGAAGAACTCGACGCCGACCTGGACGCGGACCCAGTTCCACCGCTTGACGCGGCGGGTCTGGCGGAGGAAGTCGCCGGCCCGGACGATCGGCCCGGCGACCAGGTGGGGGAAGAACAGGATGAACAGCAGGAAGTGCGGAAGGCTGCGTTCGGCCGGGATTTTCCGCTTGTACACGTCGACGGCGTAGCTGACGGCCTCAAAGGTGTAGAACGAGATGCCGAACGGGATGAGGATGTCGAGGGGGGTCAGTTTGTCGAACCCGGCCGGGACGCCGGCGCGGCCGAGGAGGTCGTGCAGTTCGTTGAGGAAGAAGCCGCGGTATTTGAAGTAGCCTAACACGCCGAGGTTGAGGCCGACGCTGGCCGCCGCGATGGCGAACCGCGCCCGGTGGTGTGTGGTGCGGCCCATCAGCCGGGCGAGGAGGAAGTCGGCGGTGGCGGTGCCGGTGACGAGGAAGGCGAGGCCGGCGTTCCACGCGGCGTAGAAGTGGAAGCTGGCGATCACCAGCAGCCAGACGCGGGCGGTGTTGTGCCGGCGGGGGATGAGCCAGTACGTTAGGCCGACGGCGAACGTGAAGGCGAGGAAGCCGGACGTGTGGAAGAACGGCTCGGGCAGCAGGGCGTGCAGGTCGCGGAAGTACGGCAGTTCAGCGGCCCAGCGCAACTCGTCCTGGCGCTTCAGCAACTCGCCGACTTGGGCGGCCGGCAGGGCGGCCACCTGGTCGGCGGTGAGGGCGGCCAGGTCGGCGGCCGTCATCCCCGACGGGGGCGGGAGCGGCGCGGGCGGCGGCATCGGCGGCCTCGGGGGGCGGGGCAAAGTCGGCGGGCGGCGAACTCTACCCGCCGGGCCGGCCGCCGGTCAACCCCGGCCTACTTGGCCGCGGTCCAGCACGACAATTTGCCGCCGGCCCGGACGAACAGCCGTCCGTCGGCCACGGCCGGGGTGGCGATGACGGTCCCGCCGGCGCTCCACGCGGCGACCTGGTCGAACCCCTTCTGGTCGGCCCGGAAGACGACCGCCTGGCCGTCCTCGGCGACGGCGAGGACGTGGTCGCCGGCCAGGATGGGACTTGCGGATACGGCCCGGGTCAACGCCCGTTCGGTCCAAACCACCTTGCCGGTACCGGCCTCGGCGCAGGCGGCAATTCCCGCGTCGGTGACGTAATAGAGGTACTCGCCCTTCACGAGTAGGCTGGGGACGTAGGGGGTGTCCTTGTGGCGTTCCCACTTGAGCGCCGGTGTTAGGCCGGGGGCCAGGGCGACCATGCTGCGCGACCCGCCGCCGTCCCCGGCCGCGGCGATCACGAGGTCGCCGGCGAGGACCGGGGTGCCGACGGTGCGGAGGGCCATGCCGTCGAACGGCCAGGCCCACGCCCAGGTCTCGGCCCCGGTGGCCGGGTCGTGGCCGGCCAGCCCGGCGGTGCTGGCGACGACGATTTCGGCCCGATCGTTAGGCAGCGGCCTAACGATCGGGGCCGTGTAACAGGCGCGGAAGGCCTTGCGCGGCTTGGCCCAGATTTGCTTGCCGGTGCCGGCGTCGATGCAGACGAGTTCGGCGGCCCCGTCCTGGTCGAGGTTGAGGTACACCCGGCCGGCGTGGACGACCGGCGACAGGCCCGGGCCGTGCTGGCTGGCGAACGGCCCCAGGTTCTCCGCCCACAACTCCTTCCCGGTGTGGTCGTAGGCAGCCAGGGCGAGGTCGTGGCCGTCCCAGAAGACGCAGTAGACCCGGTCGGCGTCGGCCGCCGGGGTGCCGCTCGCCAGCGAGTTCTTCTTGTGGGTGCTGGCGGGCTTCCCCGGCCGGGTGGCGGTCCAGAGGGTCTTGCCGGTGGCCACGTCGAGACAGTCGAGGCGGCGGTCGCTGCCGTCGGCGGCGGCGGACTGGATGAACAGTTTGTCGGCAACGACGACCGGGGACGAGTAGCCGCCGGGGAGGGCGACGGTCCAGGCGGGCTTGGCCGTGGCCGGGCGGGCGAGCAGGTCGGGCGGGGCGTCGGCCGTGCCGGCCCCGTTCGGGCCGCGGAACCGGGGCCAGTCGGCGGCCGCCCCGGTGAGTAAGAGGAGTGCGGCCAGGGTCGGGCGGGTCATGGCGGGCCTCGCGGGGTGGGTCGTGCCGTCCGATTATGCCGGTCGCCGGGGGCCGGGGCAAGGCGGCCGGTTGCCGGCGGCGGGAGGAAGTGGTAAACCCGGACCGTGGAGCGGACTTGCCCGGTGGCGGCAGGCTCGTGGGTTCCCGGGGACGTTCGCCCCCCGGGCTTTCGTTCGGACCGCCCTTCTTCGTGGTGCTGCCATGCCGACCCGAGCTTGCCTGTTGTTCCTCGGCCTGCTGCTGGCCGGGTTCGCCGTCCCGACGCTGGCCCAGCCGCCGGCGGAGAAGCCGGCCGAGAAACCGACGGAGAAGAAGGACGATAAGAAGGCTGAGAAGACGGCCAAGACGAAGCTGACGGTGACCCTGCCCGAGGAGGACGCCGACCTCAAAATCGAGGGGGCGGCGACCAAGGCGAAGGGGAAGACGCGGGAGTTCGAGATTCCGCCGCTGGATGCCGGGGTCAAGTACGAGTACAAGCTGACGGCGACGTGGCGGCCGAACAACTACACGGTCATCACCCGGAACAAGACGGTCGTGTTCGAGGCCGGCAAGCCGGTGACGGCCGACCTAACGGCCGACGACCCGCAGGACAAGGCCGTCATCCGGTACGTCCCGACGCCGGACGACATCGTCGCCCAGATGATCAAGCTGGCCAAAGTGACCAAGGACGACACGGTGTACGAGCCGGGGTGCGGGGACGCGCGGATCGTCACGGCGGCGGTCAAGGCCGGGGCCAAGAAGGGGGTCGGGATCGACATCGACCCGGAGCGGGTGACGGAGTCGAAGGCGACGGTCAAGGCCGCCAAGCTGGAGGACAAAATCGACATCCGGCTCGGCGACGCCCTGGACATCAAGGACTTCCCGCACGCCACGGTCGTGTTCATGTACATGGGGAACGAGTTCAACGCCCTGATGCGGCCGTACCTGTGGCAGAAGCTCAAAGTCGGCACGCGGATCGTGTCGCACCGGTTCACGATGGGCGACTGGAAGTCGGACAAGACGATCCAGGTCAAGGGCGAGGACGGGGACGAGTACGAGTTGCACCTGTGGACGATCACCAAGGAGGTGAAGGACAAGGCCGAGGCGGCGGCGAAGAAAGGCGACAAGGCCGAGCCGAAGAAGGAGGAGAAGAAGGACGAGCCGAAGAAGGACGAGCCGAAGAAGGACAAGCCCGGGGTTTAAGTCTGTTTCGGACGTGTCCTGGCCCGGGGGACTCGCCCCGGGCTGTCGCATCTCGCCCGACCGCCACGACCCGCGCCCCCGGCGGGCCACGCGCCGGCGGCACGACCCGCCGCCCCTCGACCCGAACCCCGCCGCTTGACCCGCCGCCGCATCCAGCCGCGTCCGCACGGGGGCCGAAACAACACCCACTACCAGGACGGACCGGGCGGCGGCCGCCCACGGTTGTAGTGGGGTCACCATGCGTCAGTGCGCGTCCGCCGTCCGGGTCTTCTCCGTCGCCTTGCTTTTGGCCCCCGCGGCGGCTGGGGCCGACCCGGGGAACCGGCGGGACGAGGTCGTGGCGGTCGTCGACCGGGTCAAGGCGGCCGTCGTCAACATCCATAGCGAGCGCCTCGGGGCGGCCGCCGACGACGCCTTCCGCGGCGGGGTGACGCAGCCGCAGCGGGTCAACGGCATGGGGACCGGCATCGTGCTGGACCCCCGCGGGTACATCGTCACCAACTACCACGTCGTCGACGACGTGCAATCGCTCCGGGTCCGGCTCTGCGACGGCACCAACTGCCCGGCCCGGGTGGTCGCCCTCGACAAGGAGTCCGACCTGGCCGTCATCAAGATCGACCCGCCGTCGCCGCTGCCGACCGTGCCGCTGGGGACCGCCCAGGACTTGATGCTCGCCGAGCGGGTGATCGCCGTCGGCAACGCCTTCGGGTACGAGCACACGGTCACCGTCGGCCACGTCTCGGCCCTCAAGCGGGACGTGACGCTCAACAAGGAGGTATCGTACCGCTCCTTGATCCAGACGCAGACGCCGATCAACCCCGGCAACTCCGGCGGCCCTCTGTTCAACCGCCTGGGTGAGGTCGTCGGGGTGAACGTGGCCATCCGGGCGGGGGCGCAGAACATCGCCTTCGCCATCCCCGTCGACACCATGATCTCCAAGGCGGCCGACATGCTCGGCGGCCGCAAACGGGGATCGGTCCGGCACGGGCTAGTGGTCGACGACCTGTACACCCGGTCGTCCGAGGACGCGCCGATCAAGCGGTGGGTGCGGGTGACGCGGGTCGAGGCCGACTCGCCGGCGGCCGAGGCCGGGGTCAAGATCGGTGACATCCTCGACCGGGTGGCCGACGTGACCGTGGCCACCAGCATCGACCTCGAACGGGCACTGCTGGACCGGCCGGTGAACGTGCCGGTGGCGATGAAGGTCCGCCGCGGGACCGAGGCGGCCGACCTGGCGATGAGCCTGCATTCGGCCCACGGCGTGGCGGCGACCCTGGTGTCGAACCCGGCTCCTCTCGCCGGAGATACGGCGGTCCGGAAGCTCGGCGTCAAGCTGCTGCCCGTCGGGGCCGAGTCGGTCGCCCGCGCCAACCGGGACTTACGCGGCGGGCTGCTGGTCCAGGACGTGGCCGGCGGGTCGGTCGGGGCGCGGTGCGGCATCCTCAAGGGCGACATCCTGATCGGCCTGCACCAGTGGGAAGCGCTGTCGGCCGACAACGTGTCGTTCGTGCTGAACCACAAGGATTTGCCGACGTTCGGCCCGCTCAAGGCGTTCGTGGTCCGGGACGGCAAGGTCCGCGAGGTGGTGCTGACGGGGGTCGAATGAGGGCGGCCGGGGGCGTTAACCCCCCGGCCGGTCGACGCGGGTGTGGCTGGCCGCGGCGTCCGCGGGATGCCGCATCCGCCCCATGAGGGCAGCGAAGTCCTCCGGGAGCGGGGCGTCCCACTCCAATCGCTCGACGCCGTCCGGGTGGGTGAATCCCAGCCGGGCCGCGTGCAGCATCGGCCGCTCGACTTTGCTCGGGTCGGGCACCGGCTGGCCGTGCGGCGGCCGGTCGTACACCCGCTCCCCGCACAACGGCGTCCCGGCTTCGCCCAGGTGAATCCGGACCTGGTGCGTCCGCCCGGTTTCGAGCCGGCACTCGACCAGGGCCGTCGCCGCGTACTGTTCGACCACCAGGACATGGGTGACGGCCCGCTTGCCGTCCGGGGCGTCGGCCGGTCCGCTGCCGCGGCGGCCGTCGCCGCGGTCGCGGACGAGCGTTGAGTCGATTCGACCGGCGGCGGCCGTCCCGCGGACGAGCGCCAGGTAACGCCGCTCGACGGTGTGGGCCTTGAACTGCTTGCTCAAATGTCGGGCGGCGGCCGGGGTGCGGGCGAACGCCACCAGCCCGGTCGTGTCCCGGTCGAGCCGGTGGACGGCGAAGAACCGGGCGCGCGGCTCGCCGACGAGGAGCGGCAGGTAGTCGGCAAGGGTCTTGGGCAGGTACGCGCGGCCGCGGGGGCCGAACTCCTCGGCCTCGTCGGCGTGCCGCATGGTCGTCAGCCCGGCCGGCTTGTCGACGACCACCACGGCCGCGTCGGCGTACACCAGCACCAGCCCGGCGGGGGCGACCGCGACCGGGACGAGTTCCCGGGCCGGCTTCGGCTTGGCGGCTTTCGGCGCGGCCGGCTTCCCCTTGGCGGCCGCGGCCGGGGCCTTCGACGGCAGCGACACCGACTTCATTTCCAGCACGCCGTCCCGAATCCAGACACGGTTCTTGTGCCGGATGCGCTGGGCCGGGTCGGCACAGTACATCCCGGCGATGCGGACGTGACCGCCCTCGACCAATCTCTTGGCCCGCGCCCAGGTGAGATGGAAGCGCTTGCGGAGCATCTCGGCGACGGTCTTGCCGGCGTCGGACCGGTCAGCCAGGAATTCGAGCGGCGGCATGGTTTCGATCCGCGCCCGCCCCGAGGGACAGGCGATACAGGGCAGTGCGGCATTGTAGCAGACGCGGGAAGGCCGCCTCCCCGGCCCGGCGTGGGAACCCCTGTTCCGGCGTCCTTAGTCGTCGACGCTGAACAGCTTCGGGTCGGCCTTGGCCATCATTTTCACGTCCGTCGTCGTCATGGTCATGAACTTCTTGCCGTCGTGGGTGACGACGGCCTTGGTCGGCACCTTGACCCCGTCGAACTCCTTGTACTCGCTCATGATTGTCTCCTCGGTCACTTCCTTCGGCTCCTTGTCGTCGGGGGCCGACGGGGCCAGGCTCTTGCGGACCGTCTTGACCAGCAGGCCCGTCTTCTTGTCGAAGAACAGCCGGGCCTCCTTGAAGTCCTTGCCCGTCACCAGCACCACGGCCGCGTCGGCGTCCCCGGCCTTGTCGTCCTTGTCGGTCTTGAGGGTGTACTTGTCGGTCAGGAGGGGGGTCAGGTTGGTCACCTCCTGCATCCGCATGACCAACTTCAGCTCGGACTTCTCCTTGTCGGTCACCGGCTTGGCCGCGCCGTTCTCGAGGACCTTGACCTTGTCGCCGTTGACCACCTGGACGAACGCCATCTTCTGCCCGCCGACATCGGCCTCGATCGCCATCTTGAACTTGTCCGGCATCTGGGCGGTCATGTCGCCGGTGAAGTCGAAGTCGAGGCCCATGAACGTCATCTGGCCCTTGAACTTCGACGCGCTGGCCGGGTACTTGTCCAGGGCGGCGGCCCCGCCGTGGGCCTTGATCGCCTTCTCGACGACGGCTTTGGCGTCGGCCGGCTTGGCGTCCTGGGCCGTGGCCCCGGCGGCGGCCACAACGGCGGCGGCCAGGGCGAACATCAGACTACGCATGGGAGGCTTCTCGTGGGGCGCGGGCGGGTCTTCGGCACCACCGCTACAATACGTACCGGGGCCGCCGCCTGCTACCTCCGGAGCCTTCGTGTGACCCGGTTCGCCATTTCCACCCGCGCCCGGGCCGAGTTCGTCGACATCACCGCCCAAGTGCAGGCCGCGGTGAAAGCCGCCGGCGTCGCGGCCGGCCTGGCCGTCGTCTACTGCCCGCACACCACCGCCGCGGTGACCGTCCAGGAGAACGCCGACCCGGACGTGGTCCACGACCTGCTGCTGTGGTTGAACCAGCACATCCCCAAAGACGTGCCCGGTTTCCGCCACACCGAGGGGAACAGCGACTCGCACCTGAAGGCGAGCCTGGTCGGGCCGAGCGTGACGTTGGTCATCGACGGCGGGACGCTGGTCCTCGGGACGTGGCAGGGGATTTATTTCTGCGAGTTCGACGGCCCCCGCACCCGGTCGTTCGTCGTCCAGGTGGTCAATACTTGACCGGCACTCGGTTCGTGGGTTAATGTGTGGAAGACGTTCACGCCGCGTCGTGACGATTCGCGCCGCGGAGGAACCCGCCCCATGCAATTCATTGCCCCCGACGTACTGACCGCCGCCCGGGGTTTGTCCGCCGGCACCGGCGTTGCCCTCGTCATCATCGGGACGCTGTTGTGGGCCGTCGGCTGGCGGTATCACCGCTTCTGGATGGTGTTCGGCATTACGCTCGTGGCCGGGGTTCTGGGGCTGTCGGCCGGGCAGGCGGCCGGCGGGCAGCAGGTCATGGTCGTCGGGGTGCTGGTGGCCGTCGCCGCCGGGATGCTGGCGTTGGAACTGGCCAAGCTGTTGGCGTTCGCCACCGGCGGGGTGGCCGCCTGGGTCGGGGTCCAGGCGCTCCTGCCGCAGGCGACGGAACTCTGGGCGGTGTTCTTGTGCGGCGGGCTGTTCGGCGTGCTACTGTACCGGCTCTGGACGATGCTCACGACCAGCCTGGTGGGGGTGTTCGTCGCCGGCCACGCGGGGCTGACGGTCGCCGGCGGGGCGTGGAAGTTCGACGCGGCCAAGTGGGCGGCCGACCACACCATCGAGTTGAACGGCATCGTGGTGGCGGCGACCATCCTGGGCGTGGTGGTTCAGGCCAAGACCGCTCCGCCGACCGCCGACGCGACCGAGGCCGTCTTGACCACCGAGGTCGAGAACCCCATCCCGACTTTGGTCCCTGCCGCACGGGATACGTCGTCTAGGGCGTCTGGGGTGTGGGGGCGGGTCCGCGGGTGGGCCGCCTGAATTTTCTGTTGGCGGGCGTAGATCGGGTCATAGCATCACTGCACCCTGGCACCCGCCTGACCATTCCCGTTAGCCTTTTCGCGGCCTCCCCGCCGCCGGAGTTGCACGCATGTCTCAGCCTCGTCTGGCCGTCACGCCTCTCGAAGACCGGACCGTCCCGGCCGTCGTGACCGACGGCGGCGGCTCGACCCTGACGCTCGCCCTGGCCGCCGGGGAGACGCTCCGCGTCGAGGCCACCACGCAGGGGTACAACTTCGAGTCGACCACGACCCCCCTGACGAACGGCGGGGTCGCCCAGCCGGGGGACTTCTCGGGGTTCGGCACGATGTTCCTGCGGCTGAACGACCTGACCCAGTACACCGCGGTGAACATCATCGACAACGGGAGGGCGGCCGGGGTCGACTTCACCGACTTCGTCAGCACCCAGGCCGCCTTCTCGGACAACTTCACCGTCACCCTGGACGACCCGGCCGCCGGCAAGGTGCGGTTCTTCGGCACCTCGACGTTCGGGGCGAGCAACCTGACGGTGGCGACGACCAACAGCATCGAGGTGACGGGCGGCCGGGTGTCCGCGACGACCGGCAACATCAGCCTGGCCGCGAACCTGCAGGCCCAGCCCCGGAGCGGTTCGGGGTTCGTCGGGGTCGACATCTTCCCCCGGTCGACGGTCGAGACGAACGGGGTTCTCGCCCTGCGGGGCCGGGGCGGGGACGTGGGCGACGGTCAGATCGGCATCGCCGTCCGGGAGGGCGCGCGGGTCAGCGGCGGGACGGGGGCGGAGACCCTCCTGGAGGGGTTCGGCGGCGGCGGCCCCGGCCAGTCCGACTTCGGGCTGTTCATCACCGGGGCGAACACGGTCGTGACCACGGCCGGCGGGGCGCTGCGGCTCAACGGGACGGGCGGCCCCGGGTCTGGCGCGTTCGGCCAGGGGGTCGTCCTGGTCGCGCGGGCCGTGGTGACCAGCGGCGGGGGGGATGTCAACGTCTTCGGCACCGCCGGGGCGGTGTCCGATGCGTCCGGCATCGGGGTGCTGCTGAACAACGGCGGTGTCCTGACCGCCGGCGGGAACGGGGCCGTCAACGTCACCGGGAGCGGGGCCAACGGCCCCGGCGGCCAGCAGCAGGGGGTGCTGGTCCAGGATGTCGGGTCGCGGCTGACGAGTTCCGGCGGCCCGGTCACGGTTACCGGGACGGCCAACGGGACGGGCAACGGGATCGTCAACATCGGTGTTCAGGTCAGCCGGGGGGCGCGGCTCGACGCCGGGGGGGCCGGGGCGGTCATGGTCCGGGGGACCGGCGGGTCGTCGACCGGGACGGAGAACAACGGCGTCCGGGTCGAGGGGAGCGACCAGGGGCTGAACACCGAGGCGTTCATCACCAGTTCCGGCGGGCCGGTGACGGTCCTGGGGTCCGGCGGCGGGGCACCCGACGGGTTCGACAACCAGGGCGTCCACCTCTTGAACGGCGGCATCATCTCGGCCGGCGGGAACGGGGCGGTGATCGTCGAGGGGACCGGCGGCGTCGGGGCGCGGATCGTCCAGGGCGTGTCGGTCGACTCCGACCCGGGCAGCCCGCTCGTGAGCCGGATCACCAGCTCCGGCGGCCCGGTCACGGTCACCGGCCGGGGGTTCCCGACCGGGGCCGGGGCCGACGCCGCCGGGGTGTTCGTGAGCGA
>JAABUN010002302.1_pt1 | contig 34834 bp, 31 predicted proteins | sample 5559311 | NCBI WGS metagenome assembly JAABUN01 (sample SAMN10711877, study PRJNA513370) | rock metagenome | isolation source: Antarctica rocks | place: Antarctica: Victoria Land, Siegfried Peak sud | reverse complement strand
GCTGATTGATAAAACTGATATTCAAAGAGCAAATTCTGTGCCTTCAACAGACGGATTGCTGATTGACTGCATTGGCAAACTGAGGTTTGCTTTGTTTTTGCTAAATTTCTACTATTGATTCACATAACTTATAATGAGCAATGTAGCAAGAAAGTAGCTGTTTCCGCCTCGCGTCCGATGATTTGTTCTGCATAATTTTAATGTAAAGCAGCCTTCTTGATTAACCCGCCTTCAACATCGGACAACGAATGTGTCGTAATAAATGCTGTCGGGTCTATTTCTCTAACGACGCTTTTGATGTTTCCGATTTCTAATCGTGTTACTACGCAATAAAGAATGTCTTGGTCGGAGTCATTGACACCTTTACTGCCCATACCGCCGTGACCTCTATAAACCGTTACGCCGCGATGCAGTCTATTTATTATGGCTTCTTTTACTTCTTCGTTTTTCATCGAGATGATAGTAATTGCCGTATATTCCTCGATGCCGTGAAGCAGAAAGTCAATTGTTTTGGATGCCGCCGCATACACGAGAATTGAATACAAAGCCGACTCGACTCCCAAAACGAAAGCGGCGGCTAAGAAAATAAATATATTCAGGATAAGGATTACATCGCCGACCTTCAAGAGGTGACTCTTCCTGCTAACGAGCAACGCCGCAATTTCCGTTCCGTCAAGAACCGCGCCGCCGCGAATGGTAAGACCTATTCCCGCGCCAATAAAGAAGCCGCCGAAAATGGCAGTCAAAAGTTTGTCCGACGTAACAACGGGAAACTTGACGACAAATAGACAAACTGCCAGACTGGCTATCGCCAACGCGCTTTTAATCGCAAACTTCTTACCTATTTGGCGATAGCCGAGAGCCATAAACGGAAGATTGATGACAAAAATCAGAACCGCCAACGGAAATCCAAGCACGTCTGACAGCAGCATAGAGATTCCCGTCACGCCGCCGTCAATAAAGCGGCTCGACAGCAAGAAACCTTTAATCCCAAACGCCGCCGAAAGAATGCCTGAAATAATAAATAAGATATTTCCCAACTCTCGAACTATCGCTTTCATATATTAAAGTTTAGTCTGAGAACCGAAAACTCTCAAACAGCGAAAACGCCGAACTAATGATTATCAGGAACGATTCCTGAAATAACCTTATATGCGAAGCAATTTATAAAACAAATTGACGCTCCTATCAATTATTGGTTTGATTCCGTTTGCATTTGTTTATCTTCTCTAAGTTTCGCTCCTTTACTTCGGCAAAATTCCGCAACGAGTTCAACAAAGCGTTCAGGGTTTTCTTCCGGCGGAACGTGACCGCAATCTTTCAAAACGACGAGCCGCGAATTCAAAATCGAATCGTAAAGCTTTTCTCCGTTGCGAACCGGAATTACGTTATCGTCTTCGCCCCAGATAAGAAGTGTCGGCTGATTTATCAAATATGCGTCATTTTCGATACGGCTTGCATTCCATTTTCGCGCCGTTGCCAGAATCGAATGATGCGTGTTTTTCGCCCTGAGTGGACGATGTACGGCTTCGATTCTTTCCTTTGTTATCAAATGATGATTGGCGGGCGCGATAGTTCTTCGCATTCGCAATTTTAGAAACCTCTTTGAATCAATCAAAAAAGGTGAAAGAATCTCGCCGACAACCGACATCGCGGTAAAGCGCAGAATCGAATTTCGGACAGCCGCGTCATTTGAAACCGGACTGACCAGAACAATTTTTTCGACTCTTTCCGGGTAATCGAGCGCGAGCGTCGAAGCAACCGCGCCGCCGTAAGAGCTTCCGATTAAAATCGCGCGACCAATTCCCAATCTGTCCATAAACCGCTCAATCATTCTGGCTTGCGACACAATCGAGTATTCAAACCAAGCCGGTTTATCCGAAAAACCGAAACCGAGAAGGTCAACCGCGACGACGTGAAAACCTTTCTCGGCGAACATCGGCGCGACCGTTTTCCAGACATAAGTCGAAGCCGTGAAACCGTGAATCAAAATCAGTGTCGGATTCGTAGCATCGCCGAATTCCTGATAATGCACTGTCGCGCCGTCAACTTCCACGAAATGTGAATTTTCCGCGTGATGAATTTTGTCGGCAAAGCCTTCCCAAGAAACCGCGCGCGCGCGCGACAGCATTTTCCACACAATCAAACCGCCAATTGCGCCTCCGAAACCCAAAGCCAAATTTTTCTTGTTCATACCTTTTTCTCTTCGCTATTTTTATATCATAACTATACGCGGCTGGATAGATTTTTGTTCTTCGTCATAAAATCCGACGGCAATTAAATTTTCCGCTTCGTCAATCATTCTGAGTGCTTGATTATTTTCGATTTCGGCATTTTCAAATTTTAGTTTTTTACCGTTTTGAGTGTTTTTAATTTCTTCGTAGTTCAGAACAACTTTCGGCAAATGCGCGAGCGCGTCGTTCATTGAAATTAAAACTTCGCCGAGTTTATCTTTTGACACGATTTCTTCCAATTCTTCAATCGTAACGGCTTTTGATAAATCAAATTGTCCGGCGCGTGTTCTTCGCAAAGCCGCCAGATGCGCACCGATTTCTAATTTTTTTCCGATGTCTTCGGCTAAAGTTCTGATATAAGTTCCCGCCGAACAAACAACGCGGATTTTTACATCAAAAGTGTTTTCATTTTCCATTTTCCATTTTCCATTTTCCATTTTCTCAATTTCGTAAATCTTAACTTTGACAGGTTTTCGCTCAATCTCAACACCTTTTCTGGCTAATTCATAAAGTTTTTTGCCCGCAACTTTTTTTGCTGAATACATCGGCGGTGTTTGTTCGATTTCGCCGCGAAAATTTGTCAAAACATTTTCAAGTTCACTGTCCGAAACATTTCGTAATTCGTAATTCGTAATTCGTAATTCGCCGGTTCTGTCCGCCGTATCGGTTTCAAAGCCGAATCGAACTGTCGCTTCATATTCTTTTTTATCTTTGTCGAGAAACTGCGCGAGGCGTGTCGCTTTGCCGACGAGCATTACTAAAACGCCCGTCGCAAAAGGGTCGAGCGTTCCGGTGTGTCCAATGCGCCTTGTTTCTAAGATTCGCCGCAGACGCGCGACAACATCATGCGAAGTCAAATCTTCCGGTTTATCAACAATTAAAATTCCGTCAATCATATTTTGGATTTTGGATTTTAGATTTTGGATTTGCAAACCGGAAATGTTTTTAAGTTTAGGATTTCATCAAACGTGAAATTTCAAGTGGTGAAAAACTCTAAATTATAAATCCTAAACTCTAAATTATTTTGGAAAAATACATTCGTTTTTATTCGGGATTTTGAAATCTGAAATTTGAGATTATCCGAAAGCGTTCTAAAATTATTGTCGTGTTCAAAAAAACCTGGAAAAAGCGTAAACCGTATTCAAGCGACGCGGGCGAAGATGAAAAACCAGCGCGTCCGATTAACGTGGAAAAATCCCGCACCAAAACATTTGACCGCGCGGTTAATCTACTCGCTTTCAAACAACGTTCGGTTAACGAATTGCGGACGCGACTGCTTGAAAAAGACTGGACAAACGCGGAAATCGTTGACGAAGTTATCGAAAAACTCGCCGGTTACGGATATTTAAACGACGTGCGGTTTGCAAAGAGTTTTGCCGCCTCCACGCTTCGCCGGAAACCAATCGGCAAGCGGGTGTTAAAGCAAAAACTCGCGCTGAAAAAACTCGATAAGGAAACGGTTGATGAAGCTATCGAAAAAGCTTTTGAAGAAACACCGGAAGCTGAAATTATTGACCGCGCCATCGAAAAACGCCTGCGTATCAAAGGTAAACCGGAAACGCGCGAAGACACGAAAAAGTTTTACGATTTTCTTCTGCGGCAAGGTTTTTCCTACGATTTGGTCGGCGATAAAATGCGCGAGATTGCGAAAAGAAATTTTGAAAATGAAGAGTAAAATGAATAATGGGTAATTGATAATTGATAATGAAAAATCAGAAACCGCAATCGAAAAAATTCTTGGAATTATCCACTATCAATTATCCATTATTTCTCAATATACGGACGCGCTTGGACGATGTAAATTTTGCCGTTCATAATTCCCCATTCAATATCCTGCTCTTTTTTGCCGCCGAAAACGCGCTTGATAGTCGTTGCCGTTTTGACCAATTCGCGGACGTTTTTGTCGTTTAAAACGCGGCGTTTAACGGTTTCATTTGATTCAGCCAAATCTCCGACTTTGCCAAACTTTAAGACGGTGTCTTGCTGTGTCAAGGTTAAAACCTGCACGGCGTTTGATTGCGGATTGAAAAGTACTTGTTCGGGAATAAATTTGTTGGAGGTTATCGGGTCGTTGTGTCCCCAAACCGCGCTGATATAAACGGCGTTTTTGTTGTCGGCATCGAACGGGTCTTTGGTGAACAACACGCCGCCGCTGTCCATATTTACGCCGACTTGAATCAAAGCCGACATATAAACCGTGTGTTGATCGACGTAATTGCGAACACGCGCTTCGTAGGCATCAAAATTCCAGAGCGATGCCCAAACGGTTTTGACCGCTTCGATAAGTTTCCTTTCGGTTTTGACGTTTTTAACGCTGTCATAAAGTCCCGCGCCCGAAAAATTCGGCAAATCTTCCGAGTTTGAAGAACTACGGACAAAAACGCCTTGTCCGGCGAGTTCGGTTTTCCATTTTTTGATAATTTCAGCTTTTAGTCTTGCGTCAAATTTCTCGTTTTGGATGCGTGCGCGAAAGTCTTCCAGCTTTTTTCGGCGAACACGCGGATTGTGAACAAAATCGTTGTCGTCTAAAAATTCGTCAATCGTCTGGTCAAAACCGTTGTCCTTCATAAACTTGTCATACCAGTAAAAAGGAACGGTGAAGCCTGCGGGAACAATAATGTTCGGAATTTTCGCATTTATCATCTCGCCTAAGTTAGCTGATTTCGAGCCGTAAATGATGCTGTCTTTTTTTCGCATTTCTCGAAGAGAAGCGAGTTTTTTAATCGCTAAATTCGACGGCGCAGCCGATTGTCCAGGCGAAGGATTTTTTCTCAAATCTTCGAGGCTTGCCGGCACAATAGTTCTATCGGTTAATTTCGCAGTAAATCTCACCCAGCGCGTATCGTATTCTTTCAGAAGTTTGTCGGCATCTTTGATATAAACATTCGGAATTCCCCAGCCTTTTGCCAAGATATTGACGTGCGATAAAGGCGTCGAAGGTTTGGCGACAATAATTCCGCGCACCTGCGGCAAACTCGTGGGAAGTTCCTTGAGAACCAAAATTTCGTTGTCGCCGATTTCCACCGTGTCGTCAAGCTTGTCAATAATGTGAATTCGTCCGACCGCTTCGCCCGTGTTGAGCGCGAGATATTCTTGATTTTTTTGAATCTCGTCGGCTGAAACGCGATTGATTCCGAGATTTTCCGTCAAATCATCGTGGCGGCTCGAATTCGGTTTGAAGGCGACTTTATCAAAAAAGGTTTTGTTTATCGTGTCGTAAGCGAGTTTGATAAGTTCGCCGCTCGCAAGGTCGCCTTCCCAAAGTTCAAACGTAAATTTTTCAACCGTTTTTTGCCAGGCGATTGTGCCGACGATAAAGCGTCTGTCCTGCCGAATATAAATCGGCTCGAAAACGTCTTCACCGCGTGCGACCAGATAATTTGCCAGCAGAAAATCTTTGTGAAAACGATATTTTTGCGAGTTGACGTAATGAATTTTATTTTTGTTTTTGCGGTCAATAATAAACATCGCGTGCGGCAGAGCGTAAGGCGTGTCTTGATGATAAACCCGCGCCATCGAATCGAAATCTTCCTGCGATTTTATTTCGTTCAAAGCGCGTTTCGTCGAATCAGGCGTTTTTGACATCGCGTCTTCCGGCTCGCGCGTCGGCGACGGTTTGCGCGACATTTGCGCGTCAACGCCGAGAAATGCCGAAATTGTTAAAATCGTGATGCTTAAAAGCGAAAAAATTAAACTTGATTTTTTCATCGTTGTTTTTTCGTAAAATACCCTTTATTTTGTCTCAGATTTTCCAACTGCTCGTTGTTTTCCAGATGAATGCCGAGTTTTCCCAAAACGCCTTCGCGCATATCGTAAATCCAGCCATGAACCGTTAAGTTTTGATTTTTTCCCCAAGCGTCCTGCACAAAAGTCGTTTCGCAGACGTTCAAAGTCTGCTCCAAAACATTCAGTTCGCATAACTTTAAAAACCTTTTATCTTCGTCTTCAATCGCATCAAGCGTTTCCTCGTGCGTTCTTATCACGTCCTGAATATGTCTCAACCAATTGTTGATTAAACCGAACCGCACATTATCCATCGCCGCCTTTACGCCGCCGCAATTGTAATGCCCGCAAACGATAATATGTTCAACGCCCAACGCTTCGACGGCGAATTGAATAACCGAAAGACAATTCATATCCGAATGCACGACAACGTTGGCAATGTTTCGATGCACGAAAAGCTCGCCCGGTTTCAAGCCCATTGTCATATTGGCGGAAATCCGGCTATCGGAACAGCCAATCCACAGATATTTCGGCGTTTGCACATCATAAATCCGCGAAAAATATTCGGCATCCTTCGCCTTCATTTTTTCCGCCCAACGCGCATTGTTTTCAAGCAGATAATCAAGCGTGTCCATAAAATTAAAAGCTATTTTACATTTTTTTTCTTCAAAATATCTTCAATCGCGTCACACGCCATTTTTGTTCCGTGTTCGGCTTTCACGATTTTGCTCGCTTCAACCGCATTTGATTTGTAACTCAAATTCGATAAAAGTTCGCGCAATCGCTTCGCCGCTGTTTCTGCCTGATAGCTGTCGCGCGAAATTGCGCGCGCTACGCCGAGCCTTTCGCATCGCGCCGCATTATCCGGCTGGTCGTGGCTGTAAGGCATAATAAGGTGCGGAACTCCGGCACGCAGAACCTGCGCGGTCGTGCCGACACCGCCTTGATGAACTACGCACGCGGCGCGCGGGAAAATCTGCGAATACGGCGCGTAATCGAAAGCGATGATACCCGGCTGTTTTCCTTCTTCACTTTTCACTTTTCGTTCTCTACTTTCCACTATTTTTGGCGGCTCGTTAAAAACTCCGTATAAAAGAACGGCGCGGCGATTCAAAATTCGCGCGGCTTTCGCGCTTTCTTCAAAAAAATTTCCCGCGTCCATCACAGCGGCTGAACCGAGCGTAAAAACAATCGGCGGCTCGCCATTTTTGAGAAATTCGGTCAAACCTTCGGGCATTTTTCCCAAATCGTCTTGACCGTCGTAAAAACAAAAACCGGTTTGCAAAGTCGGGTGATGCCAATCTGGTTGCGGCTTGCCGAGAACTTTTGAAAACATCGCCAAATGCAGCAAATCAGAGAATTTATCTTTGAAAATCGGGTCGTGATTTTCGCTCAAGCCAATTTCGCGCCGAAATTCTCGATAAGGTGCGAGCCATGAAGCGACCATTCGCTGAACAAACGAATAAATCCCGCCGTGAACGGTCGCGCCGAGAAAGCGAAAATGTTTGAGCCACTGCGCCGTCGGCGGCACGAACGGGTCGTGCGGCGACAGAAAAGACGCGGGCGCGAGACTCGTCGTAATCCATTTAATTTTGGTTTTTTCGGCAACCGACGCGGCTGGATAAACGACTTCGCCGGAAATTAAAACGTCCGCGCCTTCAACCGCTTTCATCAAATCTTCATACATCGGGCGCATATTCGGCAGCAAAATTTCCTTTAACAATTTCTCCGTTCCGGTTTTCGCGTCCATAATTTCGCGGGCAAGCTCTCTGTCATCTTCAGGATTAACATCAGGACGAAGCGGAAAAAATTTAAAGCCAAGCGCGTCAATTTTTTCCCGATAAACTTCTAAAGTATTGATGACAATTTCGTGTCCGCGCCCGCGAAGCTCGATTGCCAGAGCCAGCATCGGATGAAGATCGCCGAGCGAGCCGAAGGTTGATAAGACGATTTTCATTTCAGTTGACAGTTATCAAAAATACCTGTGTTCATCTGTGTTCATCTGTGATTTCAAATGCCTGCGTTTCTTTTTCTCTCTGCTGCATTCTTTCCTTAACCTGAAAGCGAACACTCAAAAAGAAGCAAACCGCGCCGACCACTGCCGAGATAAACATCCAGTCGTTATTGCCCTTCCACAGAAAAAACGCGGCAACTCCAATCAGAATCACCGCCGTTATTTGAAAAATTCTTTCCATTTTAGATTTGAAATTTTGAACTCAAGATTAATTCTGTAGCCCAAATCCTGAATCTTAAATTCGTCAAGATGCTTTGCGTGCGACTTCTCGAAAACTTTCGCCCGCAAACATTGCGCGGACGGCATTCGTCATTCGGCGCACTGCGCGAATGACTTTCGGGAAAAACCAAACGAAGAAAATCAGGAAAATCGCCAAAACAATCGCAATCAAAACCGGCGCGAAAACCGCCATAATCGTTCCGACAAAAGCGATAATGTCTTCGACGATTGATAAAACCCAATTTGAAACCGGTTCGGGCGAAAGATTTGCGCCCGCTCGCAAAGCCGCTTTTGTGCCGTGCGATGAAAAAGCAAGCCCGCCGCCAAAAAGCGTCGCAATCACGCCGACGCTCGCGTCCATCTGGTTAGTCGCCGCATAAGCGACAATCGCGCCTGCCGGAACGCGAATAAATGTGTGAACGACATCCCAAACGCTGTCAACATACGGGATTTTATCGGCGAAAAACTCAATCGCATACAAAAAACCCGCAACGCCGATAATCCACCAATTATCTAAAACATCCAAACCGCCGGGCAATTTCGTTGCGCCGAATTTCTGCAGTAATCCCAATACCGTAACGGTCGCGTAAAGATTGATGCCCGAAGTCCACGCCGAACCGAGTGCCAAAGATAATGTCGGAAGCCATTCGTTCATCTCGCGTTTCTCCCTTTACAATTTCAAAGTGTGACGCAAAGCGTCGTCAATTTCCCTCGTTTCATTTAATTCGCCGATGACCCGCATAATTCTCGACAAGGCGACGGTTGCTAAATTGTCGGTCATCACAACCGAATCAAAAAGCAATCCGCTTGCTTTCCCGCGCTCTATTTTGATTTCAATCAGAATCCGCGATTTATGATTTGCGCGGCTCAAATTACTGCTTGCTAATCATTACCACAATAATTTGCTCCAATCCTGTTTTTAATTCGTCAGATTGAATTATTAAAGCGGGACGCAATTTCGCCCCTCGCAAATCTGAATTCGGAAACGGTAAAAGCGCTACGCCGCCACGTTTGATTTTATACGGTCAAGAGCTGATTTGGCGTTGTCATAATCGTTATAAACGTCAAGCGCGGGGTCGTTCCAATCTTCAAATGTCTCAAATTTTTCGCGTAGTTCGCTCGCCTCCTCTTGACCGATTCCTAAGGTTTGCAAATCAACATCGTTGTTTTCAAGAAAAGTTATCAAAACCTTTGCTTGTTTTACTTCAGAAACAGTTTCAAGCAATTCGATTTTGCCGTCTTTGTATATTCCTTCGACCGTCAGCATAATTTTCACCTCACACGGATTTTATCCTAACTTATGATTCTTCCACTTCTTCGTCCGCGTCCGCGTCTTTTTTAAATCCGAATTTTTCTAAGCGATACTGCAAAGTCCGAAAAGTCAAACCCAGTAATTTTGCCGATTTCGTAATGTTGTTGTCGGTGCGTCCCATCGCCTGCATTATCAAGCTACGCTCGACATTTTCAAAATTAACGCCTTCGGCTGGAAGTTTAAAAAGGTCGGTCGCGGACGCAGGCTTTTGTGTGTGCGACATTTCCGGCGGCAAATCTTCGGCGGTAATCGTGTTATTCTCGCACAATAAAATGGCGCGTTCGATTGCCGATTCGAGTTGGCGGACATTGCCCGGATAGGTGTAATTCTCCAAAATGCGCTTAGCTTCGGGGTTCATCGTAATTTTTCGATTCGTGTCGCGCGTGTGTTTGGCGAAAAAATAATCAATTAAAACCGCAATGTCGGAATGGCGTTCACGAAGCGACGGCAATTCGATTGAGAGAACATTTAAGCGGTAATATAAATCTTCGCGGAATCTGCCGTCCTGCGACATTTTCAGTAAATCGCGGTTGGTTGCCGCGACGACGCGCACGTCAGTATTTATTTCCTTTACTCCGCCAACGCGCCGAATCTGTTTTTCCTGCAAAGCGCGAAGAATTTTCGCCTGCAAGGAAATATCGAGTTCGCCGATTTCATCTAAAAAAAGCGTTCCGCCGTCGGCAACTTCAAACAAACCTTTTTTCTCGCCGACCGCGCCCGTAAAAGAACCGCGCTCGTGTCCGAAAAGTTCCGATTCGAGCAAGTTTTCATTGATTGCCGCGCAGTTGACGGCTTGGAAAATCTCGCTGGCGCGAAGCGAGTTTTGGTGAATAGCGCGGGCGATAAGTTCTTTTCCCGTGCCGCTTTCGCCGCGAATCAAAACAGTCGAATTTGATTTGGCGACTTTCAAAATCAATTTCTTAACTCTGTCCATTTCCGGCGAATCGGAAATAATCTCCGCGTCGAGCGTCGAAAGTTTGTTTAAAGCGCGTGAAATCGTCTCCAATAATTTTTCCCGGTCGTAAGGTTTTTGCAAGTAATCAAACGCGCCTAAACGCAGCGCGTCAACCGCCGAATCAACCGTGCCGTGCGCGGTCAAAAGCAGCACAATAATTGATTTGTCAAAATCCGTCAGCTCTTTTAATAAATCAAGCCCGCTCATTCCAGCCATTTTGAGGTCGGTCAAAACAAGGTCAAACCGGCGGTCGGCAACAAACTTCATCGCCGCTTCGCCTGAACTCGCCGTCGTTACATCATAGCCTTCGCCCGACAAAATCATTTCCAAAATCTCGCGCTGACTTTTTTCGTCGTCAACGACCAAAATACTTTTTCTGCTCATAAAAAATTTACCCGTAACTTGTCTTTAATTTGTATTATAAACCAACTCGCAAAGAAAGACGTGCGGAAATTCACAATCCAATTTTTATTGATTTAAAAAGCGTTTGGAGTTTTGTCTTTAGCTTTTTCACAGCACTTTATTTCGCGCTGTTTTTGCAAAAGAGCAAAACTCCAATAGGCTTTGATTTCGCCGGAAAATTTATTCAACCGTTACCGATTTTGCCAAATTTCGCGGCTGGTCAACATCACAGCCGCGACGGACGGCAATGTGATAAGCGAGAAGCTGCAAAGGCACGATTGACAAAATCGGCGCGAGCAAATCGGACGTTTCGGGAATTTCGATGACGTGGTTGGAAACGCGCGAAGACATTTCGTCGCCTTCAGTCAAAATCGAAATGATGATACCGTCGCGTGATTTGACTTCGACGATGTTCGAGTGCGTTTTTTCGTAGCGCAGTTCGCTTGCTGTGTTGCCTTGCTCGCGCGTGTTGATGACGACAACCGGCAATTTTTCGTCAATAAGCGCGTTCGGTCCGTGTTTCATCTCGCCTGCCGGATAACCTTCGGCGTGAATATATGAAATTTCCTTGAGCTTTAACGCGCCTTCGAGCGCGACGGGAAAATTGATGCCGCGTCCCAAGTATAGAAAATCGGTTGTGCGGAAATACTCTTTTGTGAGTTCTTCGATATTATCGGCATCGCTCAAAAGACGTTCGATTTTGAGCGGCAATTCCGCGAGTTGCTGCGCGTGAAATTTTGCCTGCGATTCGTCCAACTTGCCGCGTAATTGTCCCAGATAAAGCGCGAAAAGATACAGCGCGATCATTTGCGACGTGAACGCTTTGGTCGAAGCTACGCCGATTTCCGGTCCGGCGTGCGTCAAAATCGTGCCGTCGGCTTCGCGTGTAATCATCGAACCGTGAACGTTGCAAATCGCCAGAACCTTGCAGCCGGCTTGTTTGCCTTCGCGCATCGCGGCGATTGTGTCCGCCGTTTCGCCCGATTGCGAAATTACAATCAGCAAAGTATTTTCGTCCAAAACCGGACTGCGATAGCGAAACTCGGAAGCGTAATCAACTTCGACCGACAGCCGCGCGAGTTCTTCAATCATATATTTTCCGGCGATTCCGGCGTGCCAGCTCGTTCCGCAAGCGGCGATTTTGATTGAAGTTATAGACCGGAAATCTTCTTCCGAAATGTCCATCGCGTCGAGATAAACTTTGCCCGTGTCAAGGGAAATCCGACCGCGCACGGTATCGCGGACGGCTCGCGGCTGCTCGTAGATTTCCTTGAGCATAAAATGCTTAAAGCCGCCCTTTTCCGCCATTATCGGGTCCCAGGTTATGCGCTGCTGTTTCGGCTCGACGGCGTTTCCGTCAAAATCCGTCACGCGCACGGAATCTTTCGTCAAAATGGCAATTTCCCTTTCGCCGAGATAAAAAATATCGCGTGTGTGTTGTAGAATCGCGGGAATGTCGCTGGCGACAAAAAATTCACCATCGCCGAGTCCGATGACAACCGGCGGACCTTCGCGGACGGTGATAATCGTGTCGAGTTCGTCGGCGGAAATGATTGACAGCGCGAAGATTCCGCGCAGTTCTTTGACAGATTTTCGCACGCCTTCTTCAAAGGAAACACCTGTTTTGAGATGTTCTTCAATCAAATGCGCGACGACTTCAGTATCGGTTTCGGTTTTGAATACGTGACCTTTTTCCCGCAGCGCGTCTTTTAACTGCAAATAATTTTCGATAATTCCGTTATGCACGACGACGATTCTGCCCGTGCAATCTCGGTGCGGATGCGCGTTTTCCTCCGTCGGACGACCGTGCGTCGCCCAGCGCGTATGCCCGATGCCATAATTTCCGTCGAGCGGATTCAGACGAATACACTCTTCCAGATTTCTTAATTTTCCTTCGGCACGGCGCAAGGACAAATCGTGGTTTTCGTCCACGACGGCAATGCCCGCCGAATCGTAACCGCGATACTCAAGTTTCCGTAAGCCGTCAATAATGAGCGGCACAACTTGTTTATTTCCGACGTATCCGACAATTCCACACATAATTTTATAAAAATTTAAATAGAATGATAAATTTAATGCACAACGATTAAATTGATTCTTCTTTGGAAGCCTAAAAGCTACTCGTTATTTTTATTTTCCTGATCTTTAAAGTTTTTCTTCACCTTTGCCGGAACGCCCGCGACTAACGAATCCGGCGGAACGTCTTTTGTAACAACCGAGCCTGCGCCTGTTACTGAACCGCTTCCGATGCGGACGGGCGCGACCAGCATTGTGTCCGAGCCGATTTTTACGTTGTCTTCGATAATCGTTGCGTGTTTTTCCTTGCCATCGTAATTGCAGGTAATCGTTCCCGCGCCGATATTCGTTTTTTCGCCGATAGTTGCGTCGCCGAGATAGCTTAGATGGCTGGCTTTTGAGCCGCGTCCTAAAATAGTTTTTTTGAGTTCGACAAAATTTCCGACTTTCGCGGATTCTTCCATTTTTGCTTTGCCGCGCAAGTGCGCAAATGGTCCAACCGCGCAGTTGTCGGAAATTTCCGAATCGGTGATGACGCAGTTGTCTAGAATTTCTACATTGCGCCCGATGCGCGAATTTTTGATGCGCGTCCCTGAACGAATCGTGCAGCCGTCGCCGACGACACTCGCGCTTTCGATTGAAACATTCGGGTAAATTACTGTATCGCGTCCGATGTTTGCCGATTCGCTGATGTATGCGCTTTTCGGGTCAATAAAGCTCACGCCGTAGTCGAGCATCATCCGCGAGACTACGCGCCGGCACAAAGTTCGTTCTGTATCGGCGAGTTCGGCGCGGTTGTTGATGCCCGAAACTTCCTTCGCGTCTGTGTGATTAAAAAGCGAGACGGCTTCGCCCACCTCACGCAGCAGCGACGGCACATCAGTCAAATAATACTCACCCTGCACGTTGTCATTTTGTACGCCGGAGAGAGCGGCAAAAAGTTTTCGCGTGTCGAAACAATAAATGCCGGAATTTATCTCCCTGATGCCGCGCTCCTCTTCGGTTGCGTCTTTTTGTTCGACGATTTTACTGAAAAGTCCTTCTTCGTTGCGCACAATTCGCCCGTAACCTTTCGGCTCATCGAGTTTGACAGTTAAAATCGTGCAAGCCGCGCCGCGCCCGCGATGCGCGTGATGCTGCTGGACAAGCGCGGCGAGTGTTTCAGCGCGAATCATCGGCACATCGCCCGAAAGAATCAAAAGTGTCGAATCTTCGTTTTCCAGAGATTTACGCGCCGAATTTACCGCGTGTCCCGTGCCGAGTTGTTCTCTTTGCCAAACAAACGCGGCATGTTCTTCGTCGAGTTCTTCTAAAACCGCACGCTTCACATCCTCGCCTTGATGACCGATGACAACGTAAATTTTGCGCGGCGCGAGTGCCGTCGCCGCCAGACAAACGTGGTTGATAAGCGGACGACCATCAAGTTTGTGGAGAACTTTCGCCAGATTCGAGCGCATCCGCGTACCGAGTCCGGCGGCTAAAATCAAAACGTCGAGCTTTTTTTGTTCATTGGAAAGGTTATCCATAATTTTGAGTAAGCAGCGAGTAAATTCACTCGTTTATAATCATATTTTTTCTGCTGACTGCTCACCGTTCACTAATAAATTTCTCGTTTGCGCGGCGCAAAGCAAAACAATACGGGCTAATTTGTCGGGATGATGACGCACTTTTTCGCTTTCATCCAACAGATTACCATAAACGATTTCAACGCCTTCAACCGTTTCCAGCGAGATTGAGTTGGAAACGCCGATTTGCGTCGCGCCTTCGCTTTCGTAGCGGGCGGCTTGCTCTTCGCTGATAGGACAATTGTTGAGGATAACACAATCAAAATTAATCTCAGGCGTGTATTCCCGCACAATCTCAAGATGTTTTTTGGCGGAAAAGCCTTCGGTTTCACCCGGCTGAGTCATTAGATTGCAGATAAAAATTTTGACGGCGGACGATTCGGCAATCGCTCCTGACATATCATTGACGAGCAACGGCGGCAAAAGGCTGGTAAAAAGTGAACCGGGTCCGACCGTTATAATGTCAGCGTCGCTAATTGCGGCTAAAGTCGCGGGCAAAGGCTGGCAATTTTTCGGCTCTAATTGCAAATGTTTTATCGAATTTCCAACCTTTGAAATGTTTGTTTCGCCACGCACAATCGAGCCATCGGAAAGTTCCGCCGTCAGCCTCACATCGGCAACGGTCGCGGGATAAATATGACCTTTGCTTGCCAGAATTTCTGAGGAAAGCCGTATGGCTTCCGCAAAATCGCCGGTTATTTCAGTCAGCGCGGCGAGAAAAAGATTACCAAAACTGTGTCCGCCTAATTCACCGTCACCGCGAAAACGATATTTAAAGAGTTTTGAAAGCAAATGCGAATCTTCCGAAAGCGCAACCATACAATTGCGAATGTCGCCTGGCGGCAGCATTTGCAGCTCATCGCGCAACCGCCCCGAACTTCCGCCGTCATCGGAAACTGCGACTATTGCCGAGAGATTTTCGAGCCAAACCGAGCTTGTTTCCCTTGCCGCCACAAATCTCTTTAAACCGGACAAAAGCATAGAAAGCCCGTTGCCGCCACCGATGGCGACAACGTTTAATCCAGCCGAAGTTTCCGAAAATAAATAGTTTTTCATTTGTTTTAAGCAAGGTATTAAAATCTAAAAAATAATCAGGAAAACGAACTTAAAATTTTTACATTTTTCGTGAAACAATCTTGATTTTTGTTTTGGCGAGCGCGTTAGCAAAAAAGTTTAACATTTCACACAGTTTGTGAGCAAAGGTTTTCACGAATTCACCGTTTTCTTGATACAATCGTTAAATTTTTATAAACACAAATAAAGAAAACAAAGCATAATAAAAAAAGCGATTGAGTCTACAATTCTCAATCGCTTTTTTTTATGCAAATGGCGGAGCCGACGGGACTCGAACCCGCGACCTCCAACGTGACAGGCTGGCGTTCTAACCAACTGAACTACGACTCCGCAAATGAAATTTCAAATTTCAAATTTGGTGGGCATGAAGGGACTCGAACCCCTAACTTCCTCCTTGTAAGGGAGGCTGTCTACCAATTGACGTACATGCCCGAAAACCTTTTTTGCCGGACTCAATTTCGGCACGCGCGTTCCAAATATTTATCAAAAAACGCGCTGCCTGAACTTGACGGCGAATTGCAATGCTACGAAAAATGAGTCGCTGCTGTCAAGTGAAGCGAAAGTTTTCAGTTTCTTGCCTTTAGCTTCGGCAGTGTCAAAGATGCGCCATTTTTTGCAGAGTTTGCATTGTAAAACAAAATAGTTCCACCAAAGCCGACTGCCCAGCCTTTTTTGCCGACAAAGAAGATTAATTATTTGTGATTTTATTTCTCACGATTCAAAATAAAATCGGCTATTTCACGTAGTAAACTCGTTTCTTTGTCAATTTTTTCCAATTCGCCGCACGCCCCGAAATAAACATTTTCGGCAAGTTTGCGCGTTTCATCCAAACCGTAAAGTGCGGGATAGGTCGCTTTTTTCGCCGAAACATCTTTACCAGCCGTTTTTCCCAAGATTTCGGTTGTCTGTGTTACGTCTAATAAATCATCGGTAATTTGAAAAAGAAGTCCGAGCTTTGCAGCGTAATTTGTAATAATTTCAATTTCTTTTTTGCTAGCTTCGGCGATAATTGCGCCTGCGCGTGCCGCAGCGGAAATCATCGCGCCGGTTTTGCTGTGATGGATTTTTTCTAAATGTTCAATCGAAATGTTTTTGCCTTCGGCTTCTAAATCGAGCTGCTGTCCGGCGACCATTCCTGAAGGCGTTCCGGCGGCGCAGGCAATTTCCGAAATCAATCTGACGCGAATTTCTGTCGGCAAATCCTCGTTCTCACTAATAGCTTGAAATGCTGAAGTCTGCAAAACATCGCCCGCTAAAATTGCTGCCGCCTCACCGAATTTTTTATGACAAGTTTCGCGCCCGCGCCGCAAATCGTCGTTGTCCATCGCGGGCAAATCATCGTGGACGAGTGAATATGTATGAATCATTTCGATTGCCGCCGCCGTTTGCAGAAGTTTGTCGTCCGACACGCCAAAAGTTTGCCCGACAGCCAATAAAAGCGCGGGACGAAAGCGTTTGCCGCCCGCAAACAAACTCCAGCGAACGGCTTCGTGCAATTTTTTCGGCTCGATCTGCGCCGACGGCACAAGGCTTTCGAGTTTATCGTCAACTTTTCGAGTGCAATCGGCGAAAAAGGTTTTTAATTTGTTCATTTATTATTTTCGGAAGTAAATCTAAATTTATGTAATCACGCCGAAATTACAATAGTCAATTTGCCAATTGTTCGGTAAAACCTTTTTCGCTTGCCTTGCGTATTAACAAAATCTACAATCAGATAAAACCAAACCAAGTTTGTATTTTACAATTTCCCGAAAATAAAAGGAGTTTGCGATGATTTTTAAAAAAACATTTGTTTTTATGTTCGCCGTTGTTTTATTTATGACGACATCTGTTCCCGCTCAAATGAGCGATAAGCTGCCGCCGATTAAATATAAAGAGATAACGCTGAAAAACGGTCTGCGCGTAATTATGCACGAAGACCATTCGACACCGATTGTCGCCGTTAATCTCTGGTATCACGTCGGCTCGAAAAACGAAGTCGCCGGACGCACCGGCTTTGCTCATCTGTTTGAGCATATGATGTTTCAAGGCTCGAAGAATTACGATGCCGATTATTTCACGCCGCTTCAGGAAGCGGGCGCAAATTTGAACGGCTCGACTAACCCCGACCGGACGAATTACTGGGAAGTCGTGCCATCGAATTTTTTGGAAATGGCTTTGTTTCTCGAAGCCGACCGAATGGGCGGACTGCTCGAAGCGATGACGCAGGAAAAACTCGACAACCAGCGTGATGTCGTGAAAAATGAGCGTCGGCAAAACTATGAAAATCAGCCATACGGCACAGCCGGTGAAAAATCGGTTGCGCTGATGTATCCGAAAGAGCATCCGTATAGCTGGACAACCATCGGCTCGCTCGACGATTTGACGGCGGCTTCGATGGACGACGTGAAATCTTTCTTCCGTCAATATTATGTGCCGAATAACGCGTCGCTGGTCATTGCCGGTGATTTTGACCCGAAAGAAGCGCAAAAGCTAGTTGAAAAACACTTCGGGGGAATTGCCAAAGGCACGCCGATTACGCGCCCGAATCCGCCGGTGCCGAAACTAGACAAGGAAATTCGCGTCAGCTATGAAGATAGTGTGCAGCTGCCGCGTCTTTATATGTCCTGGCACACCGTCCCGAATTTTAATAAAGATGCGGCGGCACTGAGCATATTAGGAGGAATTTTATCGGCAGGCAGAGGTTCGCGTCTGCAAAGCAATTTAGTCTACGACAAACAAATCGCTCAAACCGTTTCGGCTTTTAACGGGGCGCAGGAAATTGCCGGACGTTTTCAAATTGTGGCAACGGCGCGTCAGAACAAACCGCTTGACGAAATCGAAAAGGAACTCAACGCCGAGATTGAGCGCATCAAAAAAGAACCGCCGACGCAGGATGAAATTGCCCGCACGGTCAATCAAATCGAATCTTCGTTTATTTTCGGTTTGCAAAGCGTCGGCGGTTTCGGCGGAAAATCCGACCAGCTCAACCAATACGCGACCTTTGTCGGCAAACCCGATTACTTTCAAGCGGATTTAAATCGTTTCCGGCAAGTTACGCCCGCCGACATCTCGCGCGTTGCCAACACTTATTTGACCGATAAACGTCTGGTTATGAGTTTTGTGCCGCGTCCGAAAGGCAAGGAAATGCCGAAAATGAACGAGGCGGCAAACCAGCAGGCTTCGACGAGCAAAAAAGAAAAGACGAAGATTGACGATTCAAAGCTGCCGAAACCGATGGCTAATCCGAAATTCGCTCTGCCGACTATTGAAAAAACCAAACTTTCAAACGGTTTGGAAGTTTGGCTGGTCAAACAATCCGAATTGCCGATTGTAACGATGAATATGGTCTTTAAAACCGGCACGACGGCTGACCCGCAAGGATTAACCGGTCTCGGCGACACGACTTCATCCTTGCTCGACGACGGCACGAAAACGCGCTCGGCGGTGGAAATCGCCAACGAAGTTCAATCAATCGGCGCGCGGCTTTCGACCGGTTCCGGCGATGATTCTTCGAGCGTCGGAATGTCGACACTGACCAAAAATTTCGACAAAGCGTTGGATATTTACGCGGACGTGATTCAAAACGCCGAGTTTCCCGAAGCGGAAGTCGAAACTTCACGGCGGCGGGCGTTAGTCGGGCTTTTGCAACGGCGTGACAATGCGAACGCTATCTCAAATCTCGTCTACAACCGGATTTTATACGGCGACGCGCATCCATACGGCGTTTATTTGAACGAAGCGTCGGTTAAGGCGATTAAACGCGATGATTTGAAAAAGTTTTATTCGACTTATTACCGTCCGAATAATGCGGTTTTGATTGTCGTTGGCGACACGAATTTGAAGATGCTGACACCGAAACTCGAAGCGAAATTCAAGGATTGGAAAGCGGGCGATATTTCGCAAATCTCTTTGCCGAACGCGCCAAGCCGCGATAAAGCGGCGATTTATGTGGTTGATAAACCGGGCGCGGCGCAGTCGGTTATCAGCATCGGACAAATCGGCGTTTCGCGCGATAATCCTGATTATTTTCCGCTTCAAGTGATGAATACGCTGCTCGGCGGCGCGTTCACATCGCGTATCAATATGAATCTGCGCGAAGATAAAGGTTACACTTACGGAGCGCGTTCAGGCTTTTCGTATCGGCGCGGCGCGGGACCGTTTACGGCTTCGGCGGGCGTTCAAACTGCCGTTACGAAAGAATCGGTCATCGAGTTTTTGAAGGAAATCAGAGGCGTGCGCGGGGAAATTCCGGTAACGCAGGCGGAACTCGAATACAATAAACAAAGTCTGATTCGGAGCTATCCGAGAGGTTTTGAAACGATCGAGCAAATTGCCGGACAACTCTCGAATGTCGTAACTTACGGTTTACCCGACACTTATTTCAACGATTATATCTCGCGCGTCAACGCCGTAACGCTCGAAGATGTCAATCGCGTTGCCAATAAATACCTGTCACCGGACAAACTGGCGATTGTCGTGGTCGGCGACAGAAAAACGATTGAACCCGGACTCAAACAAATTAAAGGTCTCGGCAATTCGATTATTTATCTGGACGCGGAAGGTAATCCGATAAGAAATAAATGATAGCTGGCAAATAAAAAATGAGAATGGAAAGCATTTATGTTTTCCATTCCCTTTTTCATTTATACGTTAAAAAAATTATTGTACTTTCATAAGTCTTTCTCTCGCTGTTACTGCTTGTTTATACGATTCGTCCTTTGTATTGTTGAGTTTGATGGCGGCTTCATAGATTTTTATAGCGTACTCGGTTTCGCCGTAAAACTCGTAAATTCTTCCAATCGCAACATACGACAAGGAAATCAAGGTTGCATCTGTTTTCGGAGAAGCGGAACGAATCACGTTTTCGTAAGCGACTTTTGCGTCCAATAAATGTCGTTTTGTTTCCGCTTCGTTCGCACCTTCGGCAGAAAGGCTAGCCACGCGACCGAGCGTGTAATAAATCCGCGACTCGGACGGATTTTCCTCTAAAAGTTGTTTTAACTCGGTTGCGGCTGCCGGATAATTTTTCGCCTGAATTATTTTATCAATATCAAGCAGCTTTTTCGTTACCGCATTTTCGACAATAATTTCTTTAACGTCCGTATTTTTGCGACGTTCTTCGCGTGCCGACAAAGCGCGTTTCCTCGCGTCGGCTGCTTGCGCCAAACGGTTCATTTCTTTGGTCGCGTCAAGCGACAAAATCATATCACGTAAGGAGCTTGCAATATCGAAACCCGACCCTTCAAAACCTTTCAATTGGTCGGCAAAATAAAACGCCAAAACCGCGCCGCGTTCATAGGCTTCGGAAAGCTGCAAAGCGGTTTCGTCCGCCAGCGATTTTTTAAACGCTTCGAGTTCGGCAGAGACCGCTTTTTTCTCTTCAACCGTTTTCACGCGGTCAATTTTGTTGCGGGCTTGCGCGGTTGCAATGCGCGTTTTCCGAAATTCGACTTCTTTGGCTTCGACCGCCGCCGCCAGAGAGCGCGAAACCGTCAAAAAAATGTCCGGTGAAATGTCCGTGTTTTCCTTTCGCCGCTCGTCTAAAAGTGTTTTAATTCCGGCGCGAAACGTGGAAATATCTTTCGCGTTGCTTGCTACGAGCGGGTCGATTACATATTGCAGATACGCGCGGCGCACTTCCGACCGGCTCAAATCCGTGTCGGGCGGAACAATCGCATAATAATCGTCGCCGACATTTCTGAAATTTATCGTTCCTCTAGAAGCTAAAAGTTCCGGCACGACAAAAAATCGGCGTTCGCGTTCGCGGATTTCAACTTTCTGCAAAGGTTTCTTTTTATCTTTACCTGACGGCGAATTGACTTTCACCCGTTCGATGTAAGTTAATTGCGGCTTTGTGTACAGATAATCGAGCAATTCAGCGACCATTTCGACGGCGGATTTTCGCATCTGGTCGCCCGCCGATTGATAATCTTTCAGATAACCGTCAATTTTTGTATTAAAAGAACGGCGGTAAAATTCGCGCACGAGCGGCGCAAAATCCAGAACTTCCAGCAAGTCACCGGGCAAATCCGAAGTCCGCGCCGGGTCGGTCAAATCAGGCACGGGACTCAAAGTATAAGCCATCGAAACGAACGGCGAGATTATTTCCGCTTGCGAAGCGTCCGTGTGACGGCGTTTGTATTGGTCAACAAATGTTTTTAATTTTTGACGCAGTTCAGGATTCAAGTCTTGCAAATCCGCTTGCAATTTGCGGCGAAACTCCGTGCCTTTTTCCGTCAGGGTGGTTTCCATTCCCGCCGCTTCGAGCGAAGCCATAACAACCATCAATCGTTTGTCCGGCTCGATTCGCACGCCGTAATTTGTTAAATTAAATTTCGGCTGCGTGTTCTGAGCAAACGCATTAATGGAAAAAACTGCAAATAAAACGACGAATAAAACTCTTCTCATTGGTGTTTAAAATAAAAAAGTCGAATAGCGAAAGACGCAAAATAAATCAAGAAACTTCAAGGGGAATCAGGTAACAAGTATCTCGACATATCGCGCGTCTTTCTAATATCAAAAGATGCCTTTTGCGTAATTATAGATGCCACAAAGAAAATGGAAAATGGATGACGGATAACGGATAACGTTTGATTTTTATTACCCGTCATCCATTTTCTATTTTCTAAAATTACTTGCTTTTCACTAAAACAATCGCCAACTCCGTGTTGTCGTCCAAAACTTTTGCTTCGACCAAATCGCTTTCGGTCAATTGGTTAAGATATTGAATCGGAACTAAAACCAAAACACTTTTCGCGTCTTCGCGTTTCATTTCTCCGACAATTTCCGCCGCGTCGAAAAAACGCCTTTGCTTTCCGTCAGCGGTTCGCACAAGTCTGTTTGCGGCGTAAAATTCCGCATTGTGCGAAATCGTATTCAAATTCAAAACTTTTTCGTTTGTGTAACCGTTTGCGTCTGCGGTTTCGATTAAAGGCTTGACGGTTTCGGTCGGCACTTGAGAAACGACAAAAAACTGTAAAATGACGGCGACGAGAGCGAACATCGCAAATGTAACAAGCTGAACGAATATCTTTCGTCTTTTCGACTTTTGTACAAATCTCCAAATGTATTCCGCCGTCAAAATCAAAGCGGCTGGAAGCGCGGGCAAAATATATCCTGGAAGTTTTGAGCCTGAAAAGCTAAAGAAAACAAGCGGAACGAGAAGCCAGGAAAATGAGAAGAGGAGAAGAGGAGAATTTTCCTTACTTTGAACTTTGAATTTTGAACTTTTAACTTTTATAAAATCCCAAATTGAAGTCAGAAAAAACGGCAGCCAGGGAATCGTCATCAAAGGCAGTACCAGCCAAAAAAACCAAAACGGTTGCGGATGCTGGTATTTATTTGAAGCGTAACGCGCAAAATGATGCCGGATAAAAAACTCGTCAACGAACGCGCCGCCGTGCCGCAGATACATCGGCACATACCAAATTGCCGCAACCGACAAACTCAGAATCGTTCCCCAAAACACACTCACAATAAAAGTTTTACTCGGAAGTTTCCGTGAAAGGAGAAAATAAAACGCGACAATCGCAAACGGAAACACAATGCCGACCAGACCTTTTGCCAGCAGCGCGACACCGATGAAAAAGTAGAAAGTGATAAGTGAAAAGTGCGAAATGAAAACTGATTTTTTGTTCGATTGGTCGAAAATAAAAAATGCGACGAGTGCCGCCGTTATCGGAAAGGTCAAAATAATATCGAAACTTGCTGCGCGCGAAAATACGAGAAGTCCGATTGACGAAGCGGCAATGAGCGCAAGCCATTTTGAAAGTTCTGAGTCCTGAATCCTGATTTCTGATTTCTGATTTTGACTTTCCGGCAGCGAACTTTGAACTTTGAACTTTGAACTTTGAACTGCTTTACCCAAAATCCACAAACTGAAAATCGTTCCGAGTCCAAACAAAGCCGAACCAAATCGCGCCGCAAACTCCGAAACGCCGAAAATTTTATACGAAACAATTTGCAGCCAATAAAGCAGCGCGGGCTTTTCAAACCAACCAAAACCGCCGAGCGTCGGCGTAACCCAATCGTTTCTTTGGAACATTTCACGCGCGACTTCAGCATAACGCGGTTCGTCAGGACCTAAAAGCGGAATTGAGCCGAGCGCAAAAAAATAAACGAAAACTGCAAACAGCCAGAAAAAAAGCCAAAGCAATTGGTCTTTAGTCTTCGGTGTTTGGTTTTTGGTCTTTGTAATTTCCGGCATCTTCACTGAAAATGTTAAGTATTGACTAAAAAAGTTTAGCTTTCAAATTATGGAAACAATCCAAAATCCAAAATCTAAAATCCAAAATCTAAAAACCGCAGTTATCGGAGTCGGAAGTCTTGGCAAACATCACGCTCGCAATCACGCGCAACTATCAAATGAAGATAAAATCGAATTGGTTGGCGTTTGCGACGCAAATGAAGAAATCGCCAAACAAACCGCTTCTGAAAACAATTGTAATTATTTCACCGATTGGCGAGATTTATTAGACAAAGTTGATGCGGTTTCAATCGCTACGCCAACCGAAACGCATTGCGAAATTGCCTGCGCTTTTTTGGAAAAAGGCGTTCACGTTTTAGTTGAAAAGCCGATTGCCAAAACTTTGGCGGAAGCCGATTTGATGATAAAAGCTGCCGCGAAATTCGGCGCGAAAATTATGGTCGGACAACTCGAAAGATTTAATCCGGCGATGGTCGCGCTTCGCCCGTTTATCACGAAACCGCTTTATTTCGAGATTCACCGCGTTTCGCCGTTTCCAAATCGCAGTTTGGATGTTGATGTGGTTTTAGATGTAATGATTCACGATTTGGACGCAATCGGCTGGCTCGTCGGCGAAGACGTAAAAGTTTCCTCAATTCACGCCGTCGGCATTCCGGTTATTTCCGACAAAGTTGATGCGGCAAATGCCAGAATAGAATTTGAAAACGGCGCGGTTGCCAACATCACTGCTTCGAGAATCGGCACTGAAAAAATTCGTAAAACTCGTTTTTACCAAACAAATTCTTATGTTGTTTTGGATTACGCGACAAAATTCGCTTCGATAACTTCGCTCGCGCCAAATGCCGTTCATCCGCTTTTGGGAATTTCTATAAATTGCTTGGAAATCAATGATGTCGAACCGCTTCGTGCGGAAATCGAAGCGTTTGTTGATTCGATTTTGCAGGACAAAACGCCGCCGGTTACGGCGCAGGACGGACGACGCGCGCTTGATTTGGCTTTGCAGGTTTTAGAAAAAATTGAAGCGCATCGAAACCGTTTGGATGTTTAGAAAAATGGTAGAAATAACTTTCCACGATTGGATTTTGGAGTGCGATGTTGAAGCGACTCGTGAAACTTATCAAAAGGTTTCACAAGGAAGTGCGGAAATCTGTGCCTGTGTTTACTGCAAAAACTTTGCGGCTCTAAGAGATGATTTGTTTCAAGCAGATTTTTTGGAATTGTTAAATAATCTTGGAGTAGATTACAGAAAAGATGTTGAAATATATCACAAAGCTAAATTGGAAAAAGGAAAACATTTGTATGCCGGCTGGTTTCATTCAATCGGCACAATAAAACAAAATGGAAATGTAGTTACGTTGAAAAATAAAATAAAAGTGTATTTTATGCAGAACAAAAATTTAATGTTCGATGAATTTGAAGGCAGAAACCTGATACAAATTGAATTTGAAGATGCGGTATTGCCTTGGGTTTTGGAAGAACTCCCGAATAATGAATAGCCAGTTACTCTTTGAATTTTTACACTCTCGAATTGAGGCAAAAGATTTTCCGTCTGCTGTCTATCTCGTCGCGGAAAAGGGCGAGATTATCTTGCAGGACGCGCTCGGTTTTGCCGTCGTCAAGCCTGAAAAAATCGAGGCGAAAACAGATACGATTTACGATTTGGCAAGTTTGACGAAACCGCTTGTTACGGGTTTGCTGTGCGCGAAATTGATTGAAAAAGGTGAAATAAATTTAACTGATAAAATTGCAAAATACTTTCCTGATTTCGATACGGATAAAAAGCGCGAAATTACAATCGAGAATTTGCTTGTTCACACTTCCGGTTTCAAAGCGTGGCTTCCTTTTTATTTTATTGCAGATTCCAAGTTCCAGATTCCGAATTTAATCGCATCCGAACTGCTTGAAATTTCGCCGAATACGAAAGTCATTTACAGCGATTTTAATTTTATTCTTTTAGGGTTTTTGCTCGAAAAAATTCACGATAATGATTTGGACAAAATCGCGCGGGAAGAAATTTTTACGACTTTGAAATTGGAAAATACTTTTTTCAATCCGCCGAAAGGATTAAAAGGACGTATTGCCGCCAGCGAAAAACGTAATCAATACGAATTACAAATGGCGCAAGAGAAAGGTTACGATACTGCCGGCAAACAAATCCAAAATCCAAAATCCAAAATCCAAAATCGGACAGTTTGGGGCGAAGTTCACGACGGAAACGCTTATTTTATGAACGGCGTTTCAGGACACGCCGGACTTTTTTCAAATGCGTTTGAAACTTTCAAAATCGCGCATCAGTTTTTAGCAGAAGAAACAGTTTTGCTGAAACCCGAAACTTGCAAATTATTTCGCACGAATTTCACAAAAGGCTTAAACGAAGCGCGTTCAATCGCTTTTCAACTTGCCGAAACAAAAGATTCGACGGCGAGCGAATTTTTGGCAAAAGACAGTTTCGGGCATCTCGGTTTTACCGGAACGAGCCTTTGGATTGAGCCGGAAACGGAGAGAATTTTTATCTTGTTGACAAATCGCACGCACGCGCGCGAGCTTCCGTTTGCCAACATCAATTCCGCGCGCCGAAAATTTCACGAGATTGCCGTGCGGATTTTGGGCGGATGATTTATGAAAAATGTTTTTGCAAGAACATAGGAGAAAAAATGAAGTTGCAGATAAATGCCTATAAACTCAGGTTTTTAATTTTCGTTTTATTTGTTCTGTCCATTCCCGTTTATACTTTCGCGCAGAATTTTCAAACGGTTCACAACGGAATAGAACACGCGAAAATCACCAGGCAGATGAAATCGGCGGACGGCAAAGACGAATCGGTCGTCTTCAATCTTTTGCGGCTTGATTTAACAAAAGTTCGGCTCGACGTTGTTCACGCTTTTGACCGGGCAATCGGTATGGAAAAAACTTCTTCGATGGCAACCAGATACGGCGCGATTGCGGCGATAAACGCGGGATTTTTCCGGCTCGATAAAAGCGTTTTCGCGGGCGATGCGGCAGGCGTTTTGATGATTAACAGGAAACTTTTGAGCGAAAGCGTTAACGACAGAATCGCGCTTTTTATTTCCAATAAACCGAAGCGAACCAAAGTCAATTTTGCTCATTTGAATATAAACGATTCGCTGCAAATCAAGAAAAAAGATTTTCAGTTTTCGGGCATCAATCGCCAGCGAAAGGAAAATGAATTGATTGAATTTACTTCTTATTTTCACCCGACGACTTTGACCGACAACAACGGCTTGGAAATCGTTGTTCGCAATGGAGTAGTTGTCGAAATTAACGACGGTAAAGGAAATAGCCGGATTCCGCAGAACGGATTTGTTATTTCGGCAAGCGGAAAAATGCGCGAACAAATTTTGCCGTTCGTAAAAATCGGCAGGAAAATCAAACTTAATACCGGAACGCGATTTGAAGTTAAAGAAGGTTTTCCTAATAGTGAAAGTAATAGAACGACGACCGCATTTTCGACTGCCGAAGACATTACCAACGGCGTTCCGCAACTTATCAAAAACGGCAAAATTGAAATCACTTGGGAACAGGAAAAAACGAGTAAAACGTTTGTCGAAACGCATCACCCGCGCACGGCAGTTGCCAAATTAAAAGACGGAAAATTTTTAATGATAACGGTTGACGGCAGAAGCGAGGAAAGCGGCGGAATTAGCTTGCCGGATTTGGCGGCGTTTCTTCTTGAATTAGGCGCGACGGACGCGATGAATCTCGACGGCGGCGGCTCGACGACGATGTTTTTGGACGGCAAAATCCTCAACAAACCTTCGGATAAAGAAGGCGAGCGAGCGGTCAGCGATGCTATTTTGGTTTTTCCGCGCAAGTAATTTAGAGTTAAAACAATGGAAAATCAAGCGGGAGTTTTAGAGCAGTTCGGCAAGCGTGCGCAGCGTTGTTACGATTGTCTGGTTGCGTTTTATATGAAAGATATGCGGCTTGGCGACGACATCACGTATTATTGCGAAAACTGCAAGGACAATTCGATGTTCCATTTTGACGATTATACGAAGGTGATTGATGTTGTTAAATTGCGCGAAGCCGAAGACAAGCATCATGATTAAAAAAATCAGCCGCAAACATCAGATACTAAAGAAATCAAAAAAATCCGAATCGCGCGATGCGACAAGATTTTTGGGTTTGTGTATATTTGAATAATGCAAAATCGCTAAAAATTTAATGAGTGGAATTTATGACGATGAGTAATCAAGACGACAATCAATCAATGCAAAACGACAGCGAAAACAAACAGAACGATTCGGCTGACAAAGACAACGCAACAGAAAATAATACACCGAACGAGAGCGGCGACCCCGGCAGAACGCCCGGTTCGGCGGAGGGCGACGAAGAAACGATTGACGAAGATATTCGCCAAAAGGAAGCGGAAGGAAAATTGTAGTCCGGTATTTAGAAGACAAAGGCAAATAAATTTACCGACAAAGAAGATGCGACGTGCAATTTGATTATGATTTTTCCACGAAAATCAGCCGCTAAAAGATAAAAAAAATAAAAAACAAATTAACTGCGAACAAACCTAAACACGAAAGATTTACGAGTAATTTTTCGTATTTTAGGTTTGTTCGCGGCTAAATCTTTTGTATCTTTTTACAATTAAATAATTTTAAGCAAAACGCTTCTTTCTCTCACGCCGTCAAACTCGCACAAATAAATCGCCTGCCAGCGTCCGAGAAATAACTTGCCATTTTGGAAAGGAACGGTAACGCTTGAGCCAACAAGACTCGATTTGATGTGTGCGTCGGAGTTTTCTTCGGAATGCCTAAAGCCTTCATAAAACTGCGGAATCAGCCCGCGAAGAAAACCGAGCATATCGCTCTTAACGTGCGGGTCGGCATTCTCATTTACCGTCAAACCGCAGGTTGTGTGTTGCGTGAATAATATACAAACGCCTTCTTTTACACTCGATTCGCCGACGATGTATTCGACTTCGCGCGTAATATCAATCATCTCTTCGCGCTGCACCGAATTGACTTTGATTATATTCATAAGTATTTCACCACAAAAAATACAAAGAAAAATTTGTCCACAGATGAACATGAATAAACACAGATAAGAAAAATAAAATCCGTGTTTATCTGTGTTCATCTGTGGACAATTGATTTTCTCCTTGTCTTAAATAAAGAACGGCGCAAGCACGAGCGTAATGGTCGCCAGCAACTTTATAAGAACGTGAAGTGAAGGTCCCGCCGTGTCTTTGAACGGGTCGCCGATGGTGTCGCCAACGACCGCCGCTTTGTGGGCTTCTGATTTTTTGCGCTGAACGACACCGTTTTCGTCTTTGAAATCACCGGATTCGATATATTTTTTGGCATTATCCCACGCGCCGCCCGCGTTGTTTAAGAACAAAGCCATCAAAATTCCGACAATCGTTCCGACGAGCAGCAAACCGCCGACGGCTTCCGCGCCGCTCGCCAAATTAGCCGGTGAAACTACTCCGCTTGTCGGTAAAAGAATGCCATCTTCACCGTAAATCATCGGGGAAATAGTGCCGCCTTGCAAATAAAACAAGTATCTGAAAATTACACCGACGGCAATCGGCACGCCGACGGCTAAAATGCCGGGCAAAACCATTTGCCGCAACGCCGATTTCGTTACGATGTCAACCGTGCGTCCGTAATTCGGCTGCGATGTTCCGGCAAGAATTCCCGGGTCGTTTTTGAATTGGTCGCGCACGTCTTCGATAACGACTTGCGCGGCTTTGCCGACGGCGCGAATTGCCAGCGACGCGAATAAAAAGACGAGCATCGCGCCAATCAAACCGCAGACAAACACGGCAGGTTTGGCGATATTGATTGAATCGAGCCGCAAACCGTAATGTCCGACTTCCGTAATGTATGCGGAAAATAACAGAAACGCGGCAAGCGCGGCTGAACCGACGGCGTAGCCTTTGGTCAACGCTTTGGTCGTGTTGCCGACGGCATCTAATCTGTCGGTTTTGTCGCGCACTTCGTCGGGCTGTTCGCTCATTTCGACAATGCCGCCCGCGTTATCGGTAATCGGTCCAAAATTGTCCATCGCCAAAACGTAACCGGCAGTTCCGAGCATTCCCATCGTAGCGACGGCAGTTCCGAACAGTCCGGCATTGGCGAGTCCGGTGCTTTCGCCGATTGCATAAGTGGAAATAATAGCAATGGTAATCGCCACGACCGGAAGCGCGACGCATTCCAAACCGACGGCGATACCGGTAATAATGTTGGTTGCCGGACCGGTCAAACTCGCTTCAGCAATAGTTTTTACGGGACGAAAATTCGATTCGGTGTAGTATTGCGTAATAAACAAAAACGCTACCGACATCAGCAAACCGATGATTCCGCAGGCGAAAAATTTCCACCAGGCAGACGGCGCGCCAGCCGGATTTAAGAGCCAGAAACAAGCGATGCCAAAGCCGATTGCCGCTATAATCGCCGTTACATAAAAACCGATATTGAGCGCGTTCATCGGATTTTTCGTGTCTTCCGAAGTGCGAACAACCATTACGCCGACAATCGAAGCCAAAATTCCGAATGCCGTTACAATCAGCGGAAATAAAATAACACCTAATTGATTTTCCGCTCCGAACAAAGAAGCGTTGTTGGCGAAAAGTGCCGCCGCTAAAATCAACGCGCCAATGTTTTCTGCGGAAATTGACTCGAACAAATCCGCGCCGCGTCCGGCACAATCGCCGACGTTATCGCCAACCAAATCCGCAATAACCGCCGGATTGCGCGGGTCGTCTTCCGGGATTCCGGCTTCGACTTTACCGACTAAATCCGCGCCCACGTCAGCCGCCTTCGTGTAAATTCCGCCGCCGAGCTGAGCAAATAACGCTACAAAAGAAGCACCGAAACCGTAACCGGCAATCAAAATCGGAATTTTAGCGATGTCCGTAATACCGCTTACGTTACGCACGAGCAAAAACAAAATCGCCACGCCGAGCAGACTCAATGTAACAACGAAAAAGCCAGAAACCGCACCGCCGCGCAAAGCAGTTTGCAATGCGCCGTTCAAACTTTTTGTTGCGGCGGAAGCCGTGCGAATGTTCGTCCGAATCGCCACCCACATTCCGATGTAACCTGCTAAAACGCTCGATGCCGCGCCGAGCGCAAACGAAACAACCGTCCAAATTGCCAAGCCGATAACGCCGATTTCCTTCGGGTCGCCTTCGCTCGGTTGGCGCAGAAAAGCGTAAAGGATAAAAAGTAATGCCGCCAGCGCGACGGCAAGCAGTCCGATAGTTCTGTTCTGACGCGCCAGAAATGCTTCCGCGCCTTCTTTGATTGCGTTCGAGATTTTTTGCATCTCCGGCGTTCCGGTGTCGCGCTTCAAAACATTGCTCGCCAAAAAAATCGCAAACAAAATCGCAAACACACTAATGCCGATAATCAGCCCTAGTTCCACAGTTTTATATTCCTCTCTGTTGTTAAAAAATTATGAAGTAATTCAAAAAGGGTTATTATGGCTGATTTGGCAGCAAACATTCAAATGCCCGTTGACAATCAACGGAAAAATTTGAATTTTCCTAAATTTTTATTTGATTATTTGCTTTTTTGCGCTATAAAAAGATAATTGTGAATATAAAATTATTGCGTGATGTCTTGGTTAATTTAAGTTAATAAATATAACATATGTCAATCAGACAGTAGAAAACTGAAATACTTTGCGAAACTTTACGCAAAGGCTGACGCAAAGAACGCAAAAAGGAGCGTCGATTTGCAAACTCTTGTTTCTGCTGTTGATTCACATAACATTTGTAACGAAAGAGAAGAAAATACGAAACTTCTTCCTAACAATCGCCTCCCTCTTTTTGATATTCTCGATTCGTTTGAGGCGGGCGCAACGAGGAATATATCTCACTTCGCTGAATTAGCTAGGCACGTCGAACTGCCTCAGTAGATAAAGTGATGAGTGAAACTCTAACCGGCAATTCAAATATTTCTCATTACCGCATTGTATCCAAAATCGGAGCGGGCGGAATGGGCGAAGTGTATCTGGCGGAAGATAATAAGCTTCACCGCAAGGTCGCCATCAAACTTCTCAACACTGAGTTGTGTGAAAATGATAACCTTCAACGCCGTTTGAAGCAGGAAGCGCGGGCAGCTTCCGCACTGAATCATCCGAACATTGTTACAATTTATGAAATAAGCGAATTGAACGAAACGCGATGCTACATCGCAATGGAATTTGTCGAAGGAAGCAACGTGCATCATCTTATAAAAGAACGCAAGTTAAAGCTTGATGAAACTCTCGACATAGCAATTCAAACGGCTTCGGCTCTGGCAGCGGCGCACGCTGTCGGAATTGTCCACCGCGATATCAAGCCGGAAAATATAGTGCGCCGCCCGGACGGTTTGATAAAAGTTCTGGACTTCGGTTTAGCCAAACAAAACCTTGCTCTGACTGAACCTAATCAGGTTGACAGCGAAGCGATTACGAGAGAAGAAATCAAAACGACGCCGGGATTAATAATGGGAACGATGCCATATATGTCGCCCGAACAGATACGCGGCAATCGGGTTGATGCGCGAGCGGACATTTGGAGTTTGGGCATTGTTCTTTATGAAATGATTACCGGTCATCTTCCCTTTACTGGCGATACCAGAAGCGATTTGTTGGCGGCGATACTGAAAACCAACCCACCGCTGCTGTCGTTTCATAAGCCAAATATACCTATCGAACTGGAACACATTGTCAAAAAGGCTCTCGGCAAAGATTGTGACGAGCGCTACCAAGTTATTAAGGATTTTCTTCTGGATTTGAAAACCTTCCGGCGCGAAATGGATTTGGTCATTAAAATCAGCGATTCAGGCTCGATATACGCCGTCGGCGCGTTCGCAGAGGTACACGAAAAAGCGCAAGAGTCTGCAAAGACCGAAAACTTAGCAATCAAACCATATTTGCAGCAGGCAATTCCCGCATTTATTTTATTGTCGGCAATTTTTTTAGGTTACTATTGGTGGCGGCAAAATCAAGAAACAAGAACGAGCGAGCCGGTTTCTCTCGCCTCCTCGCAAGTAACAAGTTGGAAAAGCGGATTAGGCGCGAGCGACGAAAGCCGGGCGCGTTTTTCACCTGATGGAAAACTTGTTGCTTTTGTCGCTTCAAAAGACAGCAGTAGAGATATTTGGCTCAAACAAATCGGCGGCGGCGAACCTTTCACATTAAAGCAGGACGGCTCGCTAGGGACGAGTCCGCTTTTCTCGCCGGACGGCGGGCAGATTGCTTATATTTCAGAGCGCGGCGGACGCAGAAGCGTTTGGTTAACTCCGACCTTGGGCGGCACGCATACATTGCTAACGGCGCTCGATGCGCAAAGTCGCCGGATTTATTGGTCAAAAGACGGGACAATTATTTATTTTGAAATGCTGCAAAATCTGTATATGCTCAATGCCAACAACAAGCATATAACGCAGTTGACAAATTTTGACCCTTCACAACTCATCGGTCGCAATTTCAGTTTCTCGCCCGATGGAGAGCGCATCGTTTATTCCGAGCCAAAGGACGGACAAAAAGATTTATGGATAGCCGACAAATACGGCAATAATCCGGTGCGCGTAACGAACGATGCCGCTGATGATATGTTTCCCGTCTGGCACGTCGACGGACAACGCATCATTTACAGTTCAAACCGCAATGGCATAAGACAAATTTGTGTGGCTTATTTGGACGGGCGACCTCCCGTGCAGGTAATACCAAGCTGCGTAAATAAGAGGATTTAATAGAATGGTAACCAATGATAATTGGTCATCCCTGATAAATACTGTTTCCGGGTTGATAAATCTTTCATTTCATCTATCAACACTTCTTGCATTTCCTCTATTCGCTCGAATGTTCGATTCGCCACCACTGCCTTTAACGGCGACCATAACCTTTGACTCGGATTCAACCCCGGCGTATGCGCCGGAGTTTGAAATATAGGTATCCTAGATGATTTGTGGGGAAGTCCAATACCAAGCTAACTTTTCCACACTCAATTTAACCTCTTGTAAATTGGTCGTAAAACATTCTTTCACTTTCGCAAAAGTCGGATTTTCATTAAAAGCTCGACGAACGGCATTTTTACCCTTTAACCAAATATCCTCAACCGGATTTTGTTCAGGCGCATTCGGCGCAAACCACAAACACGTTATTTTCCAATCTTCTTGCGCCAAACCCTCATTTTGTTCAGCTAAATATTCTTGCATCTTCCCGTAACGGTGGTGTTTAGCCCCATCCCAAATGATCCAAATCGGCTTGTTCGGATGTTTACTTTGCAGCCATTTGACAAAACCAACCGTGTTTTCACCATCTCCGGTGACACTTTCTTTAAGATGAAATTCGCCGGTTAAAAGATTAACCGCTCCGTAATAAGTCTGTCGCTCTTTTTGATTGATAATTGGAATTTCTAAGGCGACCCCGCGCCTGCCCCACAAATAACCGATAATATCTCCCCACAATAAATGACATTCATCTTGCAGAAAAACGATAATTTCTCCCGCTTTTATTTCGGCTTCGGCTGCCAACAACTTTTTTTTAGCACTTCGCGCCGCTCCAAAACTTGCACCGCATCTGGTTTCGGATTCACTTTCTCGCTTTTGTGCCAACTCATTTCACCTTCGGCAAGTAATTCGTAAAGCGATTGTTTGGAACGATAAACGACTTGATAGACCTCTTTCAAATGACTCATCAATTCTTCTAAAGTCAAATTAGTCTTCTGTTTAATCCATTCAACGACCGCGCTTCTTTGCTCGTTGCTTAAAAACCCTCGACTTCCCTGATACGCCAATTTCAAACTCTCAGCACCTTCTTTTTCAAACACCACCTTCCATTTACTAATAAATTGCTCAGAAACTTTGAGATTCTCAGCTATTTGGCGAGGAGTCATTCCTCCTAAGACCATTTTAACCGCTAAAGCACGTTTAACTTCTCTCACTTCTTTGGAATTTTCAATTATTTCGTCTAAACTTTTCATTGTTTGCTTCTTCCTTTTGAAACAAACATTTTACACATTTCATTTTAGATTCCTATAGTTCGATTCCTTCGGGAATCTGAAGACGCGCCCGGTGCGCCGGTGCGCCGTCCCACAGCAGAATGGCGATCTTCTCTTTCGAGAGAGAGTAAAACCTGGCAAATTCCCGTAAAAATATCTCGAC
>JAABUN010002301.1_pt1 | contig 34865 bp, 31 predicted proteins | sample 5559311 | NCBI WGS metagenome assembly JAABUN01 (sample SAMN10711877, study PRJNA513370) | rock metagenome | isolation source: Antarctica rocks | place: Antarctica: Victoria Land, Siegfried Peak sud | reverse complement strand
CCCTTCAGCCCGACGAGTCGTCGGGCCCGGGACAGGGCGGCTTGGTCCAGGCTCACTGTGCCGTTGCTGGTCTTGACGAACCTCGGTGTCCCAGCGGTCTTCTCCCCGGCTATCACTGCCTTGGCCTTGTTCTCCTGCAACGTGAGGGTTTTACGGTCACGGGCGGCACGCTTGGCCGAGTAGGCCCACACCGCCCGCCACGACCGCTCGTGCAGTTTCGGGTCCCAGACCGGTTCGTCCCGCTTCTTGGCATCGTTGGTGCTCCCGGCGGCGGTGGTGGCGACCCGCGGGGTGATGGTGTCGATGACCTGCCCGTCGGTGAACGCATCTCCGTGCCACCGGAAGTGGGAGGCGAGGTCGTTCGGTGCCTTGACCACCCGGGATCCGACGATGAACCGCAGGTTCGCGACGTCCAACTCCTTGAGGTTGCCCGCGGACAGCATCCCGGCGTCGGCGACGACGACCATGTCGGCCAGTCCGTGGCGGGCCTGGAACGCCTTGACGATGGGCAGGATCGTGGTCGTCTCGGCCTTGTTGCCCTCGAAGCAGCCGACCTCCAGCGGGAACCCGTTTCGGTCCACCAGCAGCCCGACGACGATCTGGGGGTCCACGCGGCGTTCCTTGGAGTAGCCGACCTTGCGCAGGTCGTCCTCGTTCTCTGCCTCGAAGTACAGGGTGGTCACGTCGTACAGGCACAACGTCAGGTCACCGTGACGCGTGGCGTGCTCGAAGCAGGCCGCGGCGACCTGGCTGCGGTAGTCCCGTTCCTGGCAGCGGGCCAGGGACCGGAACATCGTGCGCAACGAGGCGTGCGCCACGCCGAGCTCGTCCAGGACACGCACCGAGTCGGCCTTGCTCACCGGCTCCACCACCCTGGCCAGGACCAGTTGCTTGAACGTCTCGTCGCCGAGCACGTCGAACCCCAGCCTGGTGTAGGCACTGGTCAGGACGTGCCACAGCAGCGCACTGGACTTGCCCGTGATGACGCACTGCCCTGCCGGCACCGACCCCGCGCTCAGGTCCAGCTCGCCCTGACCCGCGTAAATCTTCCGGCGAGCAGCCTGCAGCAGCGCGGCAAGCTCCGCCTCGGTGCGAGCCGACCCCAGGTGCTCCAAGACCTTGTCCTGTCCGCCCTGGCGCTCAGCGACCTGCACAGCCGTCGCCCCGGACGCCGTCCGAACCTTGCGCACGAACACCACACCGCGACACTACCCACCGATTAGTGTGTCGCCGCCCCCAACCGCAGGACCCTGACCAGCCACAACGTGACGAGAAACCAGACAACCGCGGAAAATGGCACGAGTCGGGTCATAGGACTCGGCGAGGGCAACGTAGGCAGCGTCATAGGCGGTGACATAGCGCCGCAGCTGCCACATACGGTCGGTCAGATCGTGCGTGGCGTGCCGCTGGATGCCGATGCTCTGCCAGTACCCGAGGGCACGAGCACCGGCTCTCGCGTCCGCGGTGAACCTCCGCCACGACCTCGTGCAGAGAGATGCCGTCCACCCGCGGCACGCTGGCCAAGAGCCTTCGGTTGTGCTCGCGCGCACTAAGAGCGCTGAGGCCCCTGACCGCGTAGGCCGAGACCGACATACCCGACACGGCGTCACCAAGCGCGCGGGTTGCCCTCACGAATGGCACCGCCGACCAGGCGACCGTCCATGAGCGGGGCGGGCGGTGGGCCCGTGGTGCGGTGATAGGTCTGCAGTGCCGCGCGGCCCATCGTCGCGAAGGCTGCCTCAACGACTGCGGAGTATGTCGTGAGGATCACCGCATCCTTCGGCGGCCGTGTAGGGCGGTGCTCGGCCTTGGCGACGTAGGCGAAGACCTGGGTGACGCGGTCACTCCCATCCGTGTCGACCACGGACTCGCTTCGGACGTCGGCCGTCACGTCGATTCGGTCGTAGCGCAGCTCGCGCAGATCGAGCCGGACCAGCTCTGACTCGGTGACCTCGATCAAGGCCCCGTTAGGAGGTTCTTTCCTGCGGTCAGGGTCGGGCTCCAGGTTGAGCGCGAGAACGGCCGGTGGCACCCACCCGTCGCTCACCCTGGCAAAGGTCTTTTCGCTGTGCAGGTTGTCCCTTGCTGCCGAGAAGCGACGGCGCCAACCGACCAGCCGGGCGGGCCACACCTGCTCGACCCGCCGTCCGAGGGTCAGGGCGGCGCTGCGCGGGTCGACCAGCGAGCCGTAGCCGAAGACACCGATCAACACCTCGACTCAGCTCAGGTCCGGCGCGTGCCGAACCGCACCGGTCCGACCTATCCCGGACAGCACGACTCAGCCCAGGGTCGCGCAGGGAGCCGAGCTCACCACGGGTGGCGATGGCTTGCCGAGCGACGGCATACCCAGCGTGACGGCCGGTCGCCCGGCGTCGGGCTGATCCTGGAGGGCAGCCCAGGCCTGACCTCCGGGGGTGCGGCGCACCGCATACTGACCGCCCTGCACGCCCGAGTCGGCGACCAGGTGATGAGGCGCCCCGTAGGTGACCCCGACGGTGACCAGGTCCCCCGGCCGTGCCCGCTCGGCGCCCTCAGGCACGGCGAAGTGGACCAGCCGGTTGTCCCGCGCACGTCCGGACATGCGATGCGTCTCGGCGTCCTTGCGCCCCTCCCCGGGAGTCACCAGCACCTCGACGTCCATGCCCTCCAGGGTGCGGTTCGCGCTCCAAGACACCTCCTCCTGCACGGCGACGAGCCGCTCGAAGCGCTCCTGCACCACGACCTTAGGCAGCTGTCCCTCCATCTCGGCGGCCGGGGTGCCCGGCCGGATCGAGTACTGGAAGGTGAAGGCGCTGGAGAACCTGCTGGCGCGCACCACGTCGAGAGTGCCCTGGAAGTCCTGCTCGGTCTCGCCGGGGAAGCCGACGATGATGTCGGTCGTGATCGCGGCGTCCGGGATCTGCTCGCGGACCTCGTCGAGAATGCGCAGGAACTTCGCGCTCCGATAGGACCGCCGCATGTCCTTGAGCACCTTGTCGGAGCCGGACTGCAGCGGCATGTGCAGGCTGGGCATCACGTTGGGTGTCTGCGCCATCGCCGTGATCACATCACTGGTGAACGCGGCAGGGTGCGGACTGGTGAACCGCACCCGCTCCAGCCCCTCGATCTCGCCGCAGGCGCGCAGCAGCTTGCCGAACGCCAGCCGGTCGCCGAACTCCACGCCGTAGGTGTTGACGTTCTGCCCCAGCAGGGTGATCTCGATGACGCCCTGGGCGACCAGGGCCTTGATCTCGGCGAGGATCTCCCCCGGCCGACGGTCACGCTCCTTGCCGCGCAGGGCAGGCACGATGCAGAAGGTGCAGGTGTTGTTGCAGCCCACGCTGATCGAGACCCAGCCACTGTATGCCGAGTCGCGCCGAGTGGGCAGGGTGGACGGGAAGGTCTCCAGCGCCTCCAGGATCTCGACCTGCGCCGCCTTGTTGTGCCGCGCCCGGTCCAGCAGGGCCGGCAGCGAGCCGATGTTGTGGGTGCCGAAGACGACGTCGACCCACGGTGCCCGCTCGACGATGGTGGAGCGGTCCTTCTGCGCCAGGCACCCGCCGACGGCGATCTGCATGTCAGGGTTGGCCTGCTTGGCCGGGCGCAGCTGGCCCAGGTTGCCGTAGAGCTTGTTGGCGGCGTTCTCGCGCACCGCGCAGGTGTTGAAGACGACGACGTCGGCGGTCTCGGGGCGCTGCTGCTGCGGCAGGCTCGACAGGTCGACGTAACCGGCCGTCTCCAGCAGACCGGACAGGCGCTCGGAGTCGTGGACGTTCATCTGGCACCCATGGGTGCGCACGTCATAGGTCTTGGGCACGGAGACCTCGGGTGTCGACGTCCCGAGGGCGGGAAGCTGGGTCATGGTGCTCATGGCATCCACCAGGATAACGGCGGGGCAGCACACCTCGGTCCAGGCGCATGCTCACATGCCGCTCAACCCGCGGAGCAGGGTGACCGCTCCCCCCACCAGCGCGATGGTGATCGCCGTGACTCGTGCACCCCGGTTGGAGACCCGGCGAGAGACCAACGCACCGACCGCCACACCACCGGGCACAGCAGCGGCCACGACCACCCACATCCACCACGGCACCCCACCACCGACCGGGATGGCCCCCACGCTCGCCTTGGTCACGAGTGCGACGAGATTGGCGACCAGGAAGATCGGCTGCAACGTCGCAGCAAACGACCGCTGCTCCCAACGGGTGGCCACGGCATACACGGCCATTGCCGGGGCGGCCACGCCGGCGGTCGTGTTCATGAAGCCGCCGACGGTGCCGGCCACCCACGCCCCAGACGTGCCCCGAACGCCTACCCGAGCACCGACCAGGAGCGTCCAGGTCAGCGCCAGCAGCACCGACCCCCCGACCAGCACGTCGAGCCAGACACTGCTGATGACGCGGATGGTCAGCGCCCCAGGGCCGAGCCGAGCAGGATCAGTGGCGCGATGCGGGCAAAGCGCCGCCAGTCCACTTCGGAGCGCAACGCCCCCCAAATCAGGGCGGCGTTGAAGACCGCGGCCGCGTTGCTGATGGTGACCCCCGTGGTGGCCCCCAGCACGACGGTGAGCACCGGCGCCACCACGAGCCCGAACCCCATACCGGCGATGCGTTGCAGGGCTGACCCGGCGAGCAGCGCCGCGGCGATGGCCAACAGGGCCGGTGCGCTCACCGTGGGCGGGGCTGGACGGACCGGGGGTGCACCTGCACACGGTAGCCGCCGCCCGTAGGCTCAAGACGTCCCGACCGGGACCGGCGGAGACGACAGTGATGAGAGTGATGACATGAGCGACCAGCCCGGACGCGAGACCATCGAGGACGACCTGAGCGCCTACAGCGTCGATGCTGAGAACCAGCTGCAGCCTGAGGACACTCTCTTGGGCGGGGGCGACCCGCTCGACGAGGGGTATCAGCCGCCGGACCGGCTCCACGGCTCGCTCGCCTTCGGCACGACGGCCGAGGAGCAGGCCCAGGAGGAGACCATCGAGCAGCGGATCCACCAGGAGCTGCCGGACCCTGACTCCGCCTACGGCGCGCCGGACAACGAGAGCGGGCTGGACGCACCGGACATGGTGGGCGGGGACGACCCGGACGCGATACCCGCTGACCAAGACTTCCTCGGTGACGAGGGGGGCGCCGTCGGTCACCTCACCGCTCCGGACGGCGGGGCCGAGCAGGACACTGAGAAGGACGAGATCGCCACGGACCAGCCGGGAGTGGGATCCGGGTCCGCCGAGGAGGAGGCCATGCACCTGGTCGGCGACCTCGACCTGACCCCCCGCGACGACTGAGTATGTCGTCGGCGAGGTCCGTGTGTGCAAGGACGGACCCGGCCGGCCACCGTCAGTCGCGGTGGTGCTCAGGCATGGCGTCGAGCGCATCGCGGATGACCTCGTAGGACACCCCGGCGCTGTAGCCCTTGCGGGCCAGGAAGCCGGCCAGTCGGCGTGTCTGCACCACGCGGTCAAGCCCTTGCATGGTGCGCAGCCGTCTGGCGACGAGATCCTCGGCCTGAGCACGCTCGTGCTGAGGATCCACCTCCTCCAGCGCGCGCTCGACCACGTCGTCGGGGACGCCTTTGCGGCGCAGCTCGTGCCTCAGGGCCGGCGCGGCCAGACCCTTGATGTCTTGCCGGGTGCGCACCAGCATCTCGGCGAACGACTGGTCGTCGACGAGTCCGACCTCGGTCATCCGGTCCAGCACGCGGGTCGCGACGTCGTCCGCGCAGCCGCGCTGAGCCAGCTTGTCCGACAGCTGCTTGCGGGTGCGTGGGCCGACCGCGAGCTGGCGCAACACCACGTGCCGAGCCGCCCGGTAGGCCTCGGCATCGGACCTCGCTGCGGTGTCCAGCGCCGCACCTTCGCCCTTCGCACGAGCTGCCTCCGGCGCAACACCTACCTCCGGACCAGCAACGCCATCGCAGGTGCCGTCCGCACCTCCGCCCCTGTCCGTGGTGGTCGAGGACGCGGCGCCAGCCGCTTGCTCAGCAGCAGCCAACACCGCTCTCGCCGTGGCCAACCTGCTCTCATCGGGGCCAGGCCCGGCCTCATCGATGGTTTGCACGATCTCACCAGTCTCAGAAGTTGACCGAGACCTCACCGGTCGTGGGGTCGACACCGTCCGGCACCGAACCGAGCTCCGGGCTGTCGGCGGCATCGTCACTGCGCGGACCGATCCCCAGCTTGTTCTTGATCTTGCGCTCGATCTCATCGGCGATGTCGGGGTTGTCCTTGAGGTAGGCCCGCGAGTTCTCTTTGCCCTGCCCGAGCTGGTCCCCCTCGTAGGTGTACCAGGCGCCGGCCTTGCGGACGAAGCCCTGCTCCACTCCCATGTCAATCAGCCCACCTTCGCGGGAGATACCGTGGCCGTAGAGGATGTCGAACTCGGCCTGCTTGAACGGCGGGGACACCTTGTTCTTGACGATCTTGGCGCGGGTGCGGTTGCCGACCGCCTCCGTGCCGTCCTTGAGCGTCTCGATCCGCCGAACGTCGATGCGCACCGAGGCGTAGAACTTCAGCGCCTTGCCACCGCTCGTCGTCTCGGGGCTGTTGTGCACCATGACGCCGTCAACAAAGTAGTTGTGCGTCCCGTCGACCTCGATGTCGAACCGGTGCATCGAGCGTGTCGGGGGCTTGACCTTGACGTCCAGGATGCGATTGGGCACGAGAACCTCATGGGGCTCCACCATTTCCGGAGTGACCGCAAAGCGTCCACGCAGACGCGGCAGCAGCTTGTAGTCCATGCAGGGGTGCACGTAGGGAGCGACCACCTCCAAGAAGGTCGCCGATCCGTGGGTGGTCATCTGGAGCACAGCCTGCTGAGCCGCGCCGCGAGGCTTCCACGACGACGCGACACCGTACTCGTCGCGCAGGTAGTCGACCAGCCGGTCGCGCGAGCCGGGGCTCATGGCCTGGACACCGAACTCCACCCGTCCGCTGCCTCCGACGGTGCGGGCCTGCAGACCCTTGGACCGCTGCGCGAACGAGCCGTCGTCCATGAACCACACTGCGAGCGCGAGAGGTGTCAGCGCCTTGAGGTAGTCGTAGGTCAGGTGTTTCTTGCCATCCCCGAAGTAGACGACCTCGCGCAGCTCGGCGAGCTCGGGCAGTGGCCGGAAGTCGGCGAAGACCGCGCCCTTGGCGTTGTTGGTGATCGAGTGACCGATGTTATCGAGCATGGACACCTTCCAGCGAAGGTAGTCCTCTTGGCGCGCCCCGTGACCCATCCGTAGGCGGACCCCTGAGCGTTCTCGGCGATTCGGCGCGATGTGCGCGTCGCCCATCAGCCCGCCGAGCACCATCTGCCACTGCTGTTCGCTCAGCCGCGCCGTCTCAGCGCTTAGCACCCGGTCTCCCACGACGAACTCTCCGGCCTCCCTCCACCCACCCGGAGTGCGGATCAGGTGGTTGGCGGTCGCGGCGAACTGCGAGCGGCCGTTGCCGCCGGACTTGGCCACTGTGAACTGTAAGAACTCCTCCGTGGGGCCGTTGTCGAACCAGTTGGTGACAGCTCGATTGACCATGGCGTTGGTCTGCGGATCGTAGGTGCGGACCTCGACTGGCAGCTTCTGGTTGACGATCTTGCCTATCTTCTCCGTGGAGCCGTCGGCCAGGGTCACCCGAGTGGAGTAGGAGAAGCACCCGAACATCACCCCAATTTTTTCGCGCAGCTGGTTGATGAAGATCGCCGTCGTGTTGGTGTTGCTCAACGCACCAGTGAGCTTGCGCAGCGCCTGGGACATCAGCCGGGCCTGCAACCCGACGTGGCTGTCACCCATCTCACCCTCGATCTCGGCACGTGGCACCAGCGCGGCGACCGAGTCGATGACCACGATGTCCAAGGCACCGGAGCGGATCAGCATGTCGGCGATCTCGAGCGCCTGCTCACCCGTGTCAGGCTGGCTGACCAGCAGCGCGTCGGTATCGACGCCAAGCGCCTTGGCATAGTCGGGGTCCAGGGCATGCTCGGCGTCGATGAAGGCAGCGATGCCGCCGGCCTTCTGCGCGCTAGCGACCGCGTGCAGGGCCACCGTGGTCTTGCCGCTGCTCTCCGGGCCGTAGATCTCCACGACGCGACCGCGCGGCAGCCCGCCGATGCCCAGCGCCACGTCGAGCGCGATGGAACCGGTGGGGATGACCGCCATCGGTGGCCGGACGTCGTCGCCGAGACGCATGACCGAGCCCTTGCCGAAGTTCTTCTCGATCTGGGCCATGACGGTGTCCAGGGCCTTGAACTTGTCTCCGCCGATGGAGGTGACCTTGCTGGGCTGTGCCATCTCGTACTCCTTCACGTCGTGGGTGAGCGCGCCTGCCTACGACCGGCGCCTCGGACATCGACCCCCGTCAAGGCAGCCTCGTCCCGCTCCAGTCAGACGCTAGGTGAGAGCACCGACAGACCGCAGGCACACGGCATACCCCTGTGGACAACGGACCGTCGATCCTCACCTGTGGACCACGATAGATCGAATGTGTGTACGAGAGACTGAGGCGCGACGCGACACGCCGGTCCAGCGACGATCCTCAGCCCGTGCGCACGGTGAGCAGGTAGTCGTCCTCGTCGTCGCTCCAGTCCAGCGCCACGATGCCCTCGGCGTCCGCGGCCTTGCAGAACTGCAGGAACGAGCGGTAGCCCAGCTTCTTTTCGCTGAAGCCGGGCTGGCTCAGGCGCAGCTTGTTCTTCAGCCCGGACAGCCCCACGCTCTGCCCCGCCTCGGCCAGCTCGGTCACCACCTGGCGCAGCAGACCGAACCCGTCGCTGCGGTCGCCAGCCTCGGGGAGCAGGACCTCTGGGTCGCCTTTTGCCGGCCCGGTCGCGAGCTCGATCACCCCTCGCGTCGACAGCTGCTCCAGCAGCTCACCGAAGGCGCGGGCACCGTGGTCGGTCTCGCTGAAGGTCGGGTCCTTGCGCAGCAGCGTGCGCTTGAGCACCGAGGCGGTCACCGCTCCGCCCGAAGACTGCTGCAGCCCGGCGACCGTCTGAGCCACGAGGACGGCGATGTCCGACGTGTCCCTCGGCGCCTCCTCGACCTCGACCGACTCGGTCTGCTCGGCCTGCTCGGTCGGCTCCTCCTTAGTGACCGGCTGGGCCTTCTCGGTCTTGGGCGCCGACTTGCCCGACTCACTCCCCCGGCCCCGACGGGACTTGCCCGAGGTCGAGCCCTTGTGCGGCGCCGGCTCAGCGGCCGGCTCGACACCCTCCAGGTTGTCGTAGAACAAGAACTCGTCGCAGGCCGGCGGCAGCATCTTGGAGGTGGAGTCGCGCACCCCGAAGCCGATGACCCGCTTGTTGAGCTCGCGCAGCTTGTGCACCAGCGGGGTGAAGTCGCTGTCTCCGGTGCAGATCACGAAGGTCGAGATGTAGTCGCGCACGAACGCCAGCTCGACGGCGTCGACCGCCATCTTGATGTCGGCGGCGTTCTTGCGCGAGGCACCCATCCGCTGCGGCATCTCGATCAGCTCCACGTGCGAGCGGGTCAGCATCCGGCGGTCCTCATCGAAGTAGGACCAGTCGGCATACGCTCTGCGCACCACCACCCGGCCGCGCTCGGCCAGCGCGTCGCTGACCGGCTTGAGGTCGAACGGGACACCGAGGTGGTCTCGCGCGCCGAGCGCGAGGTTCTCATAGTCTAGGAACAGGGCAATCCGGTCTTCGTCGTCCACGCCTCGACCCTACGCGCCGCCTCCGTGTCGGCCTGACACCATGAGGTATGTCGTCCGTCGAGCCTTCGTCGAGCGGTCCCCTCGTGCGCGCGGTCGCCCGGGACTCCCAGCACAGGTTCAGCAAGGAGCCCGTCGCCAGCATCGAGCTCGCCGAAGGGTTGGGGGTGGCCGGAGACGCCCACTCCGGTCGTACGGTCCAGCACCTGTCCCGCCTCCGCCTAGATCCTGGGGCACCCAACCTGCGCCAGGTGCACCTGATCGCTGAGGAGTTCTTTGCCGAGGCTGTCGGACACGGGTATGCCGTGGAGCCGGGTGATCTGGGTGAGAACGTGCTCACCGCCGGACTCGATCTGCTGAGTCTGCCCCTGGGTACTGTGCTGGGCTTCGGCGACCACAACCACGGTGTCGGTGCCGCGATCGAAGTCACCGGACTGCGCAACCCGTGTCGTCAGATCGATCGGTTCCGGGCGGGGCTGCTGCAGGTGGCTCTCGACCGGACGCCTGACGGCACTCCGCTCCGCAAGGTCGGCATCATGGCCGTCGTCACCCGCGGCGGCACGGTGCGACCGGGCATGGTGATCAACGTCTGCCGGCCCGCCGCCCCACACCGCCCGTTGGAGCCGGTGTAGCAGCCGGCCCGGCCAAGTGTGCACGTGCACGATCCAGCCGACTGGCCCACGTCGATCACCGTAGCGCCGCTTGTGGACAACTCAAGGCGCCGCGCCGGCTGAGCCGGCAGGGTAGCCCTGGTGAGCACGAGGAGGCACCATGGACAGCATGACCGCGCTACCGCAGAGCCGGCCGCTGACCGCGCTGGACCTCGAGACGTTGCGCGAGGTCGAGGACGGGCACCGCTATGAGCTCTTCGACGGGTCGCTCATCGTGACCCCTGCGCCGCGCCCCAGGCACCAGGACGTTGCCTTCGCACTGGCCCGGGCGCTGCACGAGGCCGTCCCTGCTGAGCTGAAGATCTTCATGGCTCCGGTCGACGTATGGATCGACGACATGACCGTCCTGCAGCCCGACATCCTGGTCGTTGCCCGGTCGGACGTCGGGGACCGCTACGTGCGGCATCCGGTCCTAGCCGTCGAGGTGCTCTCCCCCAGCACCCGCACCATCGACCTGACGCTGAAGAAGGCGCGCTACGAGCGGGCGGGGTGCGCGAGCTACTGGGTCGTCGACCCCACCGTTCTCAGCCTGACCGCGTGGGAGCTGCGCGAGGGAAGCTACCAGCTGGTGGCGGACGCCACCGCGCCTGCAGAGGTGACCCTCGCCCGTCCGTTTGCCGTGCAGGTGCACCTCGCCGACCTGCTGGACTGAGCCCATCGCTCAAGACAGCAAGAGCTTCTCGATCCGCCGGGCCGAGCCGAGCACGCCGAGCAGACCCATGACGACCAGGTAGTCAACGGGTACTAGCAGGCCCGGCCCGACCTCGCCGAGCAGCAGCGCACGCTCCATCGCCACCCCTTGGTAGAGCGGAGTCCACTCCACGATTCGGCGCAGCCCGTCGGGATAGGCCGAGAGCGGATAGAACGTAGCCGAGAACAGGAACATCGGCTGGATCGCCAGGGTGACGTAGTCGAAGTCGACCCACGAGCGCATGTAGGTGGTGGCGAACATGCCGACCGAGGCGAACGCGAAGCCGATCAGCACCGCACCTGGCAGCGCCAGCAGCGCCCACCACGAGGTCACGAAGCCAGCGAGCGCAGCCACGACCAGGAACGCCGCGGAGTACAGCGCCCCGCGCATTAGCGCCCAGGTGATCTCACCCACGGCAACGTCCCGCGGGCCGAGCGGGGTGGCCAGCACCGAGTCGTAGAGCCGGGCGTACTTGAGCTTGAAGAAGACGTTAAAGGTCGAGTCGAAGATCGCCCCGTTCATCGCCGAGGCGGCCAGCAGCGCCGGCGCGACGAACACCGCATACGGCACCTCTTGACCCGAGTCGGTGGTCACCGTCTGCACGAGCGCGCCGAGCCCCACGCCGAGACTGAACAGGTAGAACACCGGCTCAACGAAGCCTGAGAGCAGCAGCACCCAGCCTCGTCGAAACGCGAGGATGTTGCGCTCCACGAGCACCCTGGGCATCCCCGCCCCGGCCGGCACGGGGAAGGCGCTAGCGAGGGTCTGGACGGCGCCCGGTGGCAGTCCAGCGGACGTCATACGAGCAACCTGCCGCGGAAGGCACGTAGCGCCCACCACCCCGACAGACCCACGAACACGACCAGGTATGTCGTGTGCACGGCGAGCATGCGCCAGTCCGGTGAGCCGAGTGCGAGGTCGCGCGAGGCGGCGACGCCGTGCCACAGCGGCGTGGCCCAGGCCAGCGGCCGCAGCAGGGCGGGCAGCTGCTCGACCGGGAAGAAGGTGCCGGAGAACAGGAAGAGCGGGGTCATCACGAAGCGGAACAGCAGCGAGTAGCCCATCTCGGTGTTGTCCCGCACCTGCGCTCCGAAGGCGAAGCACGGCACCGAGAAGGCCATCCCGGTGAGCACCACCAGCGGGATGGCGGCCAGCACCCACCACGAGACCCAGGCGCCGAACGCCGCTCCGACCCCGACGAAGACCACCGCCGCCATGCTCACCGACACCGCGACATAAGCCAAGTGCCCGATGAGCACGTCGGCCACCGTCAACGGGGTCGCGAGCATCGCGTGGTACTGCATGTTCCACCGGATGGCACCCGTCACCGAGTAGGTCGACTCGCCCATCGCCACGAACATCGCCTGGGCGGCGAGGATGCCGGGGACCACGAACTGCAGGTAGGGCACGCCGTCGACCCCGCCGGCGCGGTCGTCGACGACCCCGCCGAGCATCACCCCGATGGACACTAAGAACATCACTGGCAGCAGGAAGCGACTGATCAGGCTGCCCTTCCAGACCCGCTTGTACTGCAGCCACCACATCGCGAAGGCAGCCGTCCAACGGGGCGCACTGCCCCCCGTCTGCGCACGGAGCGCCACGTCGGTATGCCGTGTCATCAGTCGACCAGGGTCCGGCCGGTGAGGTGCAGGAAGACGTCCTCGAGGGTGGAGCGGCGCACCAGCGACGACAGTGTGGCCACCCCTCGACGGTGCACCTCGGCAGCCGCGGCATCCCCGTCCGCGGTGTAGACCAGCAGCCGGTCCGGCAGCACCTCGACCCGGTCCCCCACCCCCTCGACCGATGCGGCCGGGCCGCTCAGGTCGTCCTGCGCGAAGCGCAGCTCCAGCACCTCGCGGGTGGAGTGCGCGGCGATCAGCTCACGGGGTGAGCCCTGCGCCACGATGCGGCCGTGGTCCATCACGACCAGCCGGTCGCACAGCTGCTCGGCCTCGTCCATGTAGTGCGTGGTCAGCACCAGCGTCACGCCGGAGCGCTTGAGCCGGAACAGCCGGTCCCACAGCACGTGCCGTGCCTGCGGATCCAGGCCGGTGGTCGGCTCGTCGAGCAGCAGCAGCTCGGGGTCGTTGACCAGCGAGCGGGCGATGGTCAGCCGGCGCTTCATCCCGCCGGACAGCGGCTCGACCCTGGAGGTCGCCCGCTCGGTCAGCTGGGCGAAGTCGAGCAGCTCCTCGGCCCGACGCCGCACTTCGGCGCGGCTGAGCCCGAAGTAGCGGCCGTAGATCTGGATGTTCTCGGCGACCGTCAGCTCCTCGTCGAGGGTGTCCCGCTGCGGCACCACCCCCAGCCGGGCCCGAATCTGCGGACCGTGTGTCGCCGGGTCCAGCCCGAACAGACGCAGCTCTCCGCTGCTGGGGGGCGAGGTCGCCGCGATCATCTTCATCGTGGAGGACTTGCCGGCGCCATTGGGCCCGAGGAAGCCGAAGGCCTCTCCCTGCTGGACGCTCACGTCGATGCCGTCGACCGCCACGAGGTCGCCGAACGTCTTGGTCAGGCCCCGTGCCTGGATCAGCGCCCTGCTCATGGCGAAGACTCTAGATGCCGCCTCTGTCAGACCGCACCGATTTACCTGGGGTCAGGTGGCTGGCTCTAGACTGGATCGCCGGGCGTGCAGCGCGACCTCGCGTCGTGACCTGCGCGCCGACACACCCCTGCCCCCACGATGTCCAGGAACGCTTCCCCATGGCCTTGCTCGTCCAGAAGTTCGGTGGCTCCTCGGTCGCCGACGTCGTCGCCATCCGTCGGGTGGCGCGGCGGATCGTGGACACCCACCGGGCCGGGCACGACCTCGCGGTGGTCGTCTCAGCGATGGGTGACACGACCGATGAGCTGCTGGACCTGGCCGCCGCGATCAGCCCGGGGCGCCCGCCGGAGCGCGAGATGGACATGCTGCTCACCGCGGGCGAACGGATCTCGATGGCGCTGCTGGCGATGGCCATCGAGGGCCAGGGGGTCCGGGCACGGTCCTTCACCGGCGAGCAGGCCGGTATACGGACAGACAGCTCGCACGGTCAGGCCCGGCTGCTCTCGGTCACTCCCGACCGAGTGCAGGCCACGCTGCGCGAGGGCGGCGTCGCCATCGTCGCCGGCTTTCAAGGTGTCTCCGAGGACGACGACGTCACCACCCTGGGCCGAGGCGGTTCGGATACCACCGCCGTTGCGCTGGCCGCCGCGCTGAACGCCGACGTCTGTGAGATCTACACCGACGTCGACGGTCTCTACACCGCCGACCCGCGCATCGTCCCCTCGGCCAGCCGGGTCACCCGGATCACCGTCGAGGAGACCTTGGAGATGGCGGCGCACGGCGCCAAGATCCTGCACCTGCGGGCGGTGGAGTACGCCCGGCGGTTCAAGGTGCCGATCCACGTCCGGTCCTCGTTCTCCGACCAGGAGGGCACCTGGATCCTGGTCGGCCGCCCCCTCACCGCTGCTGTGGAGGACATGATGGAAGAACCCTTGATCTCGGGCATCGCCCACGACAAGTCGCTAGGCAAGGTGACGGCGGTTGGCATCCCCGACCGGCCCGGTGCCGCCGCCAAGGTGGTCGGCGCCGTCGCGGCGGCGGGTGTGTCGATCGACATGATCGTGCAGAACGTCTCGACCTCGCACAGTGCGACGTCCGACATCTCCTTCACGCTGCCCGAGAGTGATGGTGCGCGGGCGGTGGCCGCCGTGCGCGGCCTGCAGCACGAGATGGGCTTCGCGGACGTCCTCTACACCAGCCACATCGGCAAGATCTCGCTGATTGGGGCCGGTCTGCGGTCCAACCCCGACGTCGCGCACCGGTTCTTCGGTGCGTTGGCCGAGGCCGGGGTCAACATCGAGATGATCTCGACCAGTGAGATCCGGATCTCCGTCATCACCGACCAGCAGCTGCTCGTCGAAGCGGTCCGCGCCGTCCACACCGCCTTCAACCTTGACGCCGCGGCTGAAGCCGTGGTCTATGGAGGGACCGGTCGATGAGTATGCAGCAGCACGAGGGTGCGGCCGGACTGCACCTGGCCGTCGTCGGCGCCACCGGTCAGGTCGGCGCCGTCGTCCGCCGACTGTTGGCCGAGCGAGGGCTGCCGGTGGCCGGCATCCGGTACTTCGCGTCGGCCCGCTCCGCCGGCATTGAGCTGCCCTGGGAGGGCAGCTGGCAGGGACGAGCGTATGCCGGGGCGCCTCGACCCGTCGTCGTGGAGGACCTGGCGACCGCCGACCTGTCCGGTGTCGACGTCGCGATCTTCTCCGCTGGCGGCCAGACCTCCCTCGAGCACGCGCCACGCTTCGCCGAGGCCGGGGCACTCGTGGTAGACAACTCCTCTGCGTGGCGGATGGACGACCGCGTGCCGCTCGTGGTCAGCGAGGTCAACCCCGAGGCCCTCGAGCTGGCTGTCTCGGCCGAAGGCATCCGCATCGTGGCCAACCCCAACTGCACGACGATGGCCGCGATGCCGGTCCTCAAGCCGCTGCACGACCAGGCGCAGCTGCAGCGGCTGGTCGTGTCGACATACCAGGCCGTGTCCGGGTCGGGGCTGGCCGGGGTGACCGAGCTGGCCGGCCAGTCTCGTGCCGCAGTCGCCGGGGTGCTCGAGGCGCTGACCCACGACGGCGATGCGGTGCACACCCCCGAACCCACGGTCTACACCGCGCCGATCGCCTTCAACGTGCTGCCCCTGGCCGGTGAGCTCGTCGAGGACGGCTCCGGTGAGACGAATGAGGAGCAGAAGCTGCGCAACGAGTCGCGCAAGATCCTCTCCCTGCCCGATCTGGCTGTCGCCGGCACGTGCGTGCGGGTGCCGGTCTTTACCGGGCACAGCCTGGCGATCCACGCCGAGTTCGCCGAGCCGATCAGCCCCGAGCAGGCCACCAAGGTGCTGCACGAGGCACCCGGCGTGGAGCTATTCGAGGTGCCCACGCCGCTGCTCGCGGTGGGCCACGACGCCTCGTACGTCGGACGCATCCGCACCGACCAGTCGGTCCCGGGCGGTCGAGGTCTCGTGCTGTTCGTCAGCAGCGACAACCTGCGCAAGGGCGCGGCCCTTAACACCGTCCAGATCGTCGAGGCTCTCCTCGAGCGCGGCCTCTTCGACCGCCGCTGACCGGTGGGCCGCGATGCGGCCTTGTCGAGTGGACCTCCACTCGCTCAAGTGATCATCCGGATCTGCGATGGTCTGCCAGGTGACGGCGGTCCTGCGGAATCTGCAGGTCGTCGCACAGCGCGAGCCAGACGCGTCGCACGGGCACCCCCGCCTCGATCGCTTCGGCGGCGCTCCGGTCATCGAGCGCGTGGATGACGTGGGAGGTTGCAAGCGAACGACCATACGGCCCACCGAACTCCTGCTCCATCAACGCCCAGAACTCACTCAACCGCATATCGCTTAACCTAGTCCGACCTCAGTCCTTCGCGAGGTACACCACGTGGCCGCCGACCCGAACCGCTTGCCCCGTTGGCATATACTGCCAACGGAGGTGATCGCCATGGCGACGAGGAACGTTGTTCTGAGTCAGCACCAGCATGAACTCGTTGAGTCGCTGGTGAAATCTGGGCGATACCAGAACGCCAGTGAAGTGTTGCGCGAAGGTCTTCGGCTCGTGGAGCGCGAGCACGACGAAGTGGAAGCCAAGGTTGCGGTCCTGCGCCAAGCCGCCGAGCAGGGCTGGTCGGATCTCGCCTCGGGAGGGTTCGATGACGTCGATGACGAGTCCCTCGACGACTTCGTCGGGCAGCTTGGCGTCCGCGTGGCCAAGGCTCAAACAGCGGACTGATGGCGAGGTATCGCCTCACCCATGCCGGCCAGGCCGACATCGTCTCGATCCTGGCGTGGTCACACGAGCAGTTTGGTGAGGAAGCACGCAAGCGCTACGAGGCACTCATCGCCACAGCCATCCGGGACGCGTCCAAACTCCAGGATGAGATTGGGTGGACGCCCCGCCCTGAGCTGGGTGATGGGGTGTTCTCCTGGCATCTGGCGCAGAGTCGCACTCGCTCGCCCGGTGGACATGTCCACCGCCCGAGGCACTTCCTGATCTGCCGACGCGACGGCGATGTCCTGGTCGTCGGTCGGGTTCTCCACGCCGCCATGGAACTACGACGACATCTCGATACTGAGCAGCCCTGGCAGTAGTAGCCGCATGGCGATCGTCATACGGGGCCTGTTGGCGCACCGTCTCCACGACGTGTTCAGCGCTTGCGTGTCTGAGCGGTTGGTCAGGAGGCCAATCTGTGGGACATGCTTAGCTGGGCGAGGAGGTGGTCCCATCCGGTCGCAACCGCAATTGCCGCCAGGAGCAGCACGGCACTGCCAGCAACGTCGAGCACGTAGTGGTTCCCCGTGGTTAGGACGTCGGCGATCATGATCAGGGGGAATAGCCAGGCGAGCACGGCCGTGCGTGGATGGGACTCCCGCATCGCTGACCAGGCGGCGTAAGCGCACCAGGCCGACCAGCCCACATGCAGACTCGGCATGGCCGAGAAGTGGTTCGCGCCACTGTCCATGTCTCGCGAGGGTTGCCCGGCCAAAATGTCGCGCTCAGCGATGATGTCGACCACGCCAACAAGAGCGAATCGTGGGGGCGACATCGGGAGCACCCAGAACACCAGCAGCGCGAGCCCAGTCATCGCAACGAAGGTGCGTCGGACATGCAAGTAGACCTCCGTATGCCGAAGGAAGATCCACACCAGTACGCCGATTAGGGGCACGTAGTAGAGACGGTAGAACAGCACCACCGACGGCATCAGCACCTCGTGCTAGGCGAGCCACCGGTTCATTGCCAGCTCGACGTTCAGGTGCAGCCCCTGCTCAATCGACTGCAGGGCATCCGCGTTGCTCGTCGCCGCAGCGACGTCGGTGCCCGCAGCTGCATGCAGGCGCGTGAAGACGAGCAGCACCACTGCGAGGAGTGCCACTTCGCCCACTGCCGAACCCCACCCCGGTCGCGCCACATGTGCCCACCCGCGGTGGACCTGCCCTAGCCTGCTTCCGGACGCCATGGCAGTCCTCCGTGCTCAATCCCAAGGTCCGCTGCCATCTCACGGGTGGTCAGGACGTCCAGGCGCGCCAGAGCGCGGCGTATTCCCCGTTGGCTGCCATCAGCTGGTCGTGACTGCCGAGCTCGACGACCCGGCCATCCTGCACCACGGCGATCCGATCGGCGTCGTGCGCTGTATGCAACCGGTGCGCGATGGCGACCACCGTGCGGTTGGTCAACAGGGCGCTCATCGAGCCCTCCAGGTGCCGCGCGGTGCGTGGGTCGATCAGCGAGGTGGCCTCGTCGAGCACGAGGGTGTGCGGGTCCGCGAGAATCAGCCGGGCCAGCGCGATCTGCTGGGCTTGCGCGGGGGTCAGCGCCTGGTTGCCGGAGCCGAGCCGGGTGCCCAACCCGTCTGGCAGCGAGCGCACCCACTCCCAGGCGTCGACCGTGCGCAGCGCCGTGACGACAGCCTCATCGGGTGAGCCATCCCGAGCCAGCACGACGTTGTCGCGCACCGAGCCGCGGAAGACGTGGTGCTCCTGGGTGACCAGGGCCACCTCGGTGCGCAGCACATCGAGCGGCAGGTCAGTGAGCTCGACACCACCCACTCGGGCGGTGCCCACGGTCGGTGCGTGAATGCCCCCGAGCAGCCGGCCCAGCGTGGACTTGCCGGACCCCGACGGCCCGACGATAGCGAGGCGTTCACCGTGCTGCAGGCTCAGGTCGATGCCGTGCAGCACGTCGTGACCCTCGCGGTAGGCGTAGTGCAGGTCACGACCCACCAGATCGGTGCCCTCGGGGCGCGCGTCAGTCGGGGTCCGGTCCGGCGGCACCTCGGCGATGCCGAGCAGCCGGGTGGTCGAGGCCACCCCGACCTGCAGATGGTCGATGGTGGACACCAGACGGTCGAACGGGCCGTAGAAGGTCTCGATGTAGAGCATCGCCGTGGTGATCTGGCCCAGGTCGACCCAGCCCCGGCTGTAGCCGAGCGCACCGGTGGCCAAGGTGAGGACTCGCGGCAGGCTGAAGGCCATGTCCATCGCGGCGAACAGCAGGTTGCGCAAGGTCAGCGTGTAGCGCTCGGCCTGTGCCGAGACCTCGATGTCCTCGGCAGCCAGGCGCCGACGTACCGGCTGCATCCCGAACGCCTCGACCGTGCGGGCACCCTCGACCGTCTCGGTCAACGTCGTGTTGATCTGGGAGTATGTCGAGCCCTCCTTGAGGTAGCCGGACGGCGCGTCGCGCAGGTAGCGCCGGATCTGCAGCAGCGACAGCGACACCATGACAAGGGTCGGCACGGCCAGCAGCCAGCTGTTGAACACCATGGCCGCGATCGTCAAGACGACCGTGACGCCCCCGATGATGCACTCGGGCAGCGCCCAGCGCACACTCTCGCTCATCGACCCGACGTCACGCGTCACCCGGGTGACCAGGTCACCCGTACTGGCGCTCTCGACCCGGCCCAGCGGCAGCCGGAGGACGGCACGGATGACGTGCTCGCGGGCCTGCGCCAGCACAGCGTGACCCAGCACCGCCGCCATCCACTTGGCCACGAAGGTCAGCACGGCTTGCGCGCCAAGCGCCACCACGACGAGGAGCACGAGCCGCTGCACCGTGCCGTCGTCAGCCACCCCATCGGACTGCACGGACTGCACCAGGCGCCCGAGCAGGTAGGGGACGGCCAGGGCACTGAGCGCAGCGAGCGCGTTGGCCAGGACCACCGTCAACAGCAGCACCTGCCGGCGACGTAGCAATGCGCCGACGTAGTCGATGACGGTGCGGCTGGAGGCCACCGGCAGACCGCGCTCGGGGTCCAAGGCTCCGGCTAGGTAGTCGCGCGCGAGCCCGGCACGAATGCGGTGACGAGACCAGAGGTGCTGCCACCGTTCCCCCATCGTGCCGTCGGCAGGGGGTCGCAACCCGTCGGGCAGCACCGACGCCGCGCTCTGCGCAGGCGCCCAGGTGCGTGCGGAGTCGGCCAGCATGCGCGCGTCGAGGGAGCCGGTGTGGGTGCTCATGTGCGGGTCACCTCCTGGTGCGGTGCCGCCTCGACATCGTCGAGGTCCGACGCAGGGGGGTCGGCGGGCAGGTCGTCCACGCGTTGGTCGTCGCCCCGCAGCACCACCTGCCGGTATGCCGGGCTGCTCGCCGCGAGCTCGTCGTGGGTGCCGACGCAGTCGACCCTCCCGTCGACCAGCAACGCGATCTCATCGGCCAGGTGCAGCAGCAACGGTGAGGCCGTCATCACCACAGTTGTCCGCCCTGCACGTGCGGCGGGCAGCCGGGCAGCGATCGCAGCCTCGGTGTGTGCGTCGACGGCTGAGGTGGGCTCGACCAGCACCAGGATCGGCGCGTCGGCAGCCAGCGCCCGGGCCAGGACGAGCCGCTGCCGTTGGCCTCCGGACAGCCCGCGCCCGCGCTCGTCGAGGACCCCCTGCCAACCGCCGGGCAGGATGTCGTAGACGTCCTGGGCCGCTGCCGCGTGCAGTGCGTCCTCGGCCTGCTCGCGGGTCAACCGGCCATGCGGGTCGACCGCTCTCTGCAGAGTGCCGGCGAAGACATGGGCACCGGTGTCGCTGACCAGGACCGTCGCGCGCACCTCAGCGATGTTCGCGGCGGAGAGGTCGATCCCGCCCAGGGTGACCCGCCAGGCCTGCGAGGCGCGTTCGGCGTCGCGGGCGATGACCTCGCGCCGTTGCGCCTCCGCTGCGCGGCGGGCCTCGCGGGCCGCGCGGCCGGTCAGGTCGTCACCGCCATCCAGCGGTGTCGCCTCCGGGCCACCGGGAAGGTAGCGGCCCAGCCGGTCGGCCAGCGCCGCACTGTCGTCGGGCACAGCGCTGACCACCATCGTGAGCGTGCCGGGACGGACCCGTAGACCGGAGGCGGCGTCGTAAAGCTCAGCAGTGCCGGACAGTGCCGGCGCCGCAGGGTCGGGGGTATGCGCTGAGCTCGGCCACGGGTCGGGCTGACCGAGCACGGCGATCGCCTTGCGCGCGGAGACCCGAGCGCGGGTGACCTTCTGGGCGAACTCGAAGAAGACGCGGATCGGCTGCACCAAGAACAGGGCATAGCCCAAGAAGGCGATGAGCTGGCCGATGCTGAGCCGGCCCTGCTGCACCTCGCGCACGCAGAGCCACATCAACGCGACGACGAACAACCCGGACAGGAGCACGCCAACGGCCTCGACCACGGCCATCCAGAGCCCGGCCCGGACTCCGGCGGTGCGGACCCGCTGGCTCTGCTCGGCGTAGTTGTCCCCGAAGATGCGCTCGCCGCCGATGCCGCGCAGGATGCGCAGACCCGCGACGATGTCGGTGGCCAGCGACGTCAGCTCGGAGTCGCGGGAGCGCTCCTGGGTCTGGGCGCGCCCCATCGGCCGCAGCAGGGGCGCCGAGGTCAGCACGAGCAGCGGGGCGACGAGCAGCACCACCAGACCGAGCTGCACCGAGGTGGACAGCACGATGACCGCGACCACGGCATACGCGACGAGGTTGCCGATGGCCCTGGTGACGATCTCCATGAACCCGCCGAACTGGTCGCCGTCACTGCCCGAGACACTGAGCACCTCACCCGTCGGGCTGCGCCGGGTGAGCACGTGACCGAGCGAGACACTCTTGTGTGTGACGTGGGAGGTCGTGCCGTAGAGCGCGACGAGCCATGAGCGGACGACCACTGTGTGGTAGAAAACTCCGCTGCTGGCTCCGAAGACGGTGATGCACAGCAGCACGACGACCCACAGCACCACCTGACCGGGGTCGCCGGGGCGGACGCCCTCGTCGATGGCCTTGCCGAACACCCAGGGGGTCAACGCCGTGGGCAGCATCCAGAGCACGCTGAAGACCGAGGCCGCCGCCAGCAGATCACCCTGTTGGCGTGCCAGCCACCACAACAGGTGTCGGGGCGAGCGCGCGTCAGGGCTCTGCGGAGCGTCCCCGGTGTAGGCCGAGACCGGCGGCGGGAAGTCGCGCATAGCTCCGCCAGCCTAGGTCGTGGCACTGACAACTCACCACGGGTTTTTGCGACACCCACACCTCGCCGCGCGAGTAGGGGTGAGAGGATGAGCGGCATACCCCCAGCGCGCGACGGAGGATCTATGGACACACCGCCCGGCATGCAGCGACCCGCCGGCCCAGAGCTGGCGTGGTGGCAGAAGATCCTGGTCGCGATGAAGGTATGGCGGCCCCCGCACCGCACCAAGCACCACGAGGTCAAGGCGATGGAGCGCCCGGTGCCGCCGCCAGTGACCGGTGCTTACGGCAACACGGTGGTCAGCCCGCAGCGCCCCCGCCGGGTGCCGCAGCGCGAGGACCGACAGCACTGAACGACCAGGTATGGGGACGGTTCTCCGCCCCGACCAGAGCCTGGTTCTCCGCGAGCTTTGCTGCCCCCACCCAAGCCCAGCGGGGGGCCTGGGAGGCGATCAGCAACGGCGACCAGACCTTGGTCGTCGCACCGACGGGCTCAGGCAAGACGCTGTCCGCGTTCCTGTGGGCGATCGACCAGATCTGGGCTGCCCCGCGAGCTGCCGACGAACCGCGCTGCCGCGTGCTCTATGTCTCGCCGCTGAAGGCCCTCGCGGTCGACGTCGAGCGCAACCTGCGCTCGCCCCTGGTCGGCATCCGGCACGCGGCGACGCGGATGGGCCATAGCCTGCCCGACATCAGCGTCGCCATCCGCTCCGGAGACACCCCTGCTGCGGAGCGTCGGACCTTTGCCAAGCAGGGCGCCGAGGTGCTCATCACCACCCCCGAGTCGCTGTTCCTGCTGTTGACCTCGGCGGCACGGACCACGCTCAGCGGCATCGACACGGTGATCATTGACGAGGTGCACGCCGTGGCTGGCACCAAGCGGGGAGCCCATCTCGCGCTCACCCTGGAGCGGCTCGACGCCCTACTGGAGCGTCCTGCTCAGCGGATCGGGCTGTCCGCGACCGTCCGCCCGGTCGAGGAGGTTGCCCGCTACCTTGCCGGGGGGCGACCGGTCAGCACGGTGCAGCCACCCTCGACGAAGCGGTGGGACCTGCGAGTGACCGTGCCGGTGCCGGACATGACCGACCCCGGACGCCCGGGCGAGCGGGAGCCGGCTGGTGCGGACACGTCGGGGGCGCCGGGTACGGGTGCGGACACGTCGCCCCCGGACCCACTGACCGTTATGCGCGCCAGTGGGCCCCGCGAAGGCACCACTGGCGCGCACAACGGTCATCCGCCCGAGATCGGCCAGGGGCCGGTGCTGCCCGACCTCGACGGCACCGGCGACGACGTGTGGATGCCGGCGCCCGACCCGGCCGAACGTGTCTCGATCTGGCCCCACCTCGAACGCCGGGTGGTCGACCTGGTCGCGGCTCAACGCTCCACCCTGGTCTTCGCCAACTCCCGCCGCCTGGCCGAACGGCTGACCAGCAACCTCAACGAGATCTGGGACACCCGAAATACCGAGGACGGGTCGCTCACCGAGGGCACCCCACCGTCCGAGTCGCCCCCCCGGCCACCCGCGCAGGTGATGGCTCAGTCCGGCGCGTCGGCCGGCGCCCCGCCCATGCTGGCACGGGCTCACCACGGCTCGGTCAGCAAGGAGCATCGCGCGCAGATCGAGGACGGGTTGAAGTCCGGCACGTTGCCCGCCGTCGTCGCCACGAGCTCGTTGGAGCTGGGCATCGACATGGGCGCGGTCGACCTGGTCGTGCAGGTCGAGTCGCCCCCGAGCGTGGCCAGCGGACTGCAGCGGGTGGGTCGAGCGGGGCACCAGGTCGGCGCCGTCTCGCACGGCGTGTTCTTCCCCAAGCACCGCGGCGACCTTGTGCAGACCGCCGTCGTGGTCGACCGGATGCGCACCGGCGACATCGAGGCTCTTCGGGTGCTGTCCAACCCGCTCGACGTGCTGGCCCAGCACATCGTCGCGATGGTGGCCATGGACGAGTGGAGCGTCCCTGACCTGCTGGAGCTGGTGCGCCGCAGCGCCCCGTATGCCGCGCTGCCCCGGCCGCTGCTGGAGGCCACCCTCGACATGCTGGCCGGTCGCTACCCCGGCGAGGACTTCGCCGACCTGCGTCCCCGCATCGTCTGGGACCGGATCACCGACACCCTCTCGGCCCGCCGCGGCGCCCAGCTGCTTGCGGTCACCTCGGGCGGCACCATCCCCGACCGCGGTCTGTATGCCGTGATGCTGGCCACGGGTGACGGTCCGGGCAGACGGGTGGGCGAGCTCGACGAGGAGATGGTCTACGAGTCGCGGGTTGGCGACGTCTTCACCCTGGGCACTACGTCCTGGCAGATCCAGGACATCACACACGACCAGGTGCTCGTCACCCCCGCCCCAGGGCAGATCGGACGGCTTCCGTTCTGGAAGGGCGACAGCCTGGGCCGGCCCGCCGAGCTCGGCCGGGCCGTCGGCGCGTTCGTGCGCGAGACGGCAGCCGCGCCACGGCATACCGCGGCAGCGGGCCTGCGCGAGCGCGGCCTGGACGCGTGGGCCGCCGACAACCTGCTCGACTACCTGAGCGAGCAGCGCGAGGCCACCGGGCAGCTGCCGGATGACCGGACCATCCTGGTCGAGCGGTTCCGCGACGAGATCGGCGACTGGCGCGTGGTGGTGCACAGTCCCTTCGGCACCCCGGTGCATGCACCGTGGGCTCTGTGCCTGGCCGCACGGATGCGAGAGCGCTTCGGCACCGACGTGCAGGCGATGGCCGCCGACGACGGGATCGTGCTGCGTCTGCCCGACCTGGGCGAGGACATCGACCCGGGCAGCGCGAGCGCCGGGCGGTCCGTGGACACCGACCTCGCCGAGCTGCTGGCCCTGGACCCCGACGAGGTGCACGACACCGTGACCACCGAGATCGGTGGTTCAGCGCTTTTTGCAGCGCGCTTCCGGGAGTGCGCTGCCCGGGCGTTGCTGCTGCCCCGTCGCACCCCGGGCAAGCGGCAGCCACTGTGGCAGCAACGCCAGCGATCCGCGGCGCTGCTCGAGGTCGCCGCGCGCTACCCGACCTTCCCGATAGTGCTCGAGGCGGTGCGCGAATGCGTCCAGGACGTCTACGACGTCGACGCGCTGCGCGAGCTGATGCGCGCCATCGCGGGCAGATCCGTGCGGATCGTGTCGGTGCAGACCCAGAGCGCCTCGCCGTTCGCCCGGTCACTGCTGATGGGGTATGTCGCGCAGTACCTCTACGAGGGCGACTCGCCACTCGCAGAGCGCCGGGCCGCGGCCCTGTCGCTCGACCCGACCCTGCTGGCCGAGCTGCTGGGGCGAGGCGAGGGCGCCGCTCTGCGGGACCTGCTCGACCCCGAGGTCGTGGCCCGCACCGAGGCCGAGCTGCAGCGACTGGTGCCCGAGCGGGCCTGCCGCGACCGCAACGACGCGCTCGACCTGCTGCGCACCCTGGGGCCGTTGTCGACGCAGGAGGTCGAGGCCCGCACCCAGCAGGACGCGCGCGCCGAGGTGCCTGCCTGGCTGACCGACCTGGCGCAGACCCGCCAGGTGTTGAGCGTGCGGATCGCCGGCGACGACCGCTGGGCCGACGCGCAGGACGCCGCCCGGCTGCGCGACGCGCTCGGCACCGCGCTCCCCCCGGGAGTGGCCGCCACCTTCCTCGATCCGGTGCAGGACCCGCTGGGTGACCTGGTCGTCCGCTACGCCCGCACCCACACACCGTTCACCCTGGCCGAACTCGCCGGTCGCCTCGGGCTGGGCCAGGCCGTGGTCCGCGACGCGGCCAGCCGGCTCGTGTCCTCCGGACGGATGGTGCAGGGCGAGCTGCGGCCGCTGCATACCGGCGAGTCGAGCCCGACGACCCCTGACCTGTGCGACGCCGATGTGCTGCGGATGCTGCGCCGACGCTCCCTGGCTGCACTGCGCCAGGAGGTCGAGCCGGTCACCCAGCAGACCTACGCGCGGTTCCTGCCACAGTGGCAGGGCATCGGCGACCTGCGCGGAGTCGACGGGGTGCACCGGGCCGTCGAGCAGCTGGCTGGTGCCCGGGTGCCGGCCAGCGCCTTGGAGACGTTGGTGCTGCCGGCCCGCGTGCGCGGCTACTCCCCCGCGCTGCTCGATGAGCTGATGAGTGGCGGCGAGGTGCTCTGGCAAGGTCACGGCTCGCTGCCCGGCGACGACGGATGGGTCTCGCTGCACCTGGCCGACACCGCGCACCTCACCCTGGCGGCGCCGGAGCCGCTGGACGAGTCGGCAGCCGAGCGGGTGCTGGAGGCCTTGCAGCACGGGGGCGCCTACTTCTTCCGTGCCCTTGCCGACAGCCTCGGGGCGGTTGCTGCCGGGGACGACGCCGAACCGCTCGCCGACGACCGGCTGCTGGGTCTGCTCTGGGAGCTGGTCTGGGCCGGTCACCTCACCGGCGACACCCTGGCCGCGGTGCGCGCCCTGCTCTCCGGCGGCCGCACCACTCACAAGGCTCGACGCACTGGTGCCCGCTCGACCCGCTGGTCACGCTCCTCGGTGAGCCTCGCGGGACGCTCCGCGCGTCCGGCTCTACCCACCCGGTCCGGCCCACCCACCGGCGTCGGCCGCTGGTCGGCACTGCCGCTCATCGAGGCGGATCCGACCGTGCGGGCCCTGGCGACCGCGGAGCAGCTGCTGGACCGGTACGGCGTTCTCACCAGGGGCAGCGTGGTCGCCGAAGGCATCGCGGGCGGATATGCCGGCGTCTACCGGATCCTGGCCGGCGCCGAGGAGGCCGGTCGGGTTCGGCGGGGCTACTTCGTCGAGCACCTTGGAGCGGCCCAGTTCGGCACCACCGGTGCGGTCGACCGTTTGCGGGCCATGTCACAACGGCGGGACGGGGAAGACCCCGACATCCAGGTGCTGGCCGCCACCGACCCCGCGAATCCTTACGGAGCGGCGGTCCCCTGGCCCGAGCAAGCGGACAGCGAGGGCAGCCACCGGCCGGGCCGCAAGGCCGGTGCATTGGTCGTGCTGACCGACGGCGACCTCACGGTCTACCTGGAGCGGGGCGGCCGCACCGCGCTGACGTGGACCGACGACCAGAGCCACCTGACTCTGGCCGCACGAGCGCTCGCCGACCAGGTGAGGTTCCGCGGCCTTGCCACGCTGACCGTGCACCGGATCGACGGCGGCCCGGCCCTCGGCGTCCACGCGTTGGCGGCGGCCCTGCAGGAGGCCGGGTTCCACGCCACCCCACGAGGCCTACGCCTGCGCCGCTGACCGCCGTGCGCCTGTCCAGCTCGGCACGCAGGCCGCTCTCGATGACCTCTCGCAGCGTGACGCCCTGTTCCCGAGCCACCCGTCGAGCCTCTGCGGCGAGGGTGTCCGGCAGCTCGATCGTTGTCTTTGTACGGGGAACCATCCCTTGGTACCCGTATCCCGTACTTGCTCGATTGACGAGCCCCAACTGCCGGGACCACATCGCCGTCACCGAGCAGATCGGTCCTTGCCTGGGTCTTGTCCGAGCCCGACGTTGTACGTAGGACTGTTCGCTCTGCTGCCGGTCGTGCGGAGCAGGTCTGTCCAGCCGAAGGCAAGGCAAGCCGTGTCGCGACCCACGGCAGCAGGGTGCGTGGGGTGTGACCGCAACAGGCTGGACAAGGCGCCGTTGTACAGCAAGACCGTGGCGTCGACGATCCACGCGGCCCTAGCGGGGTCGGCGTCAGCGGCCAGCGGTCTAAGCCGGTCCAGCAGCAGCGCAGTGTCGGCCTCGACCAGTGCTCCCGGCTCGTCTTCGGTCGCAGCTCGCTCGGAGGCGGTCGCTAGGAAAGTGCACCACTGGGTGGGGTGGGCCTGGTACCGGAACGCAGCCAACGCATCGAAGATCGCCAACACCTTCTCGCGGGGGTCCTCTGCCGCCTCAACGTGTTCTTGCCATACCCGTCCCCACGCGTCGAGGCGTCGTTGCAGCACTCCGCAGAGCAGGCCGTCCTTGCTCCCCATGTGCTTGTACAGCGTGACGACGGAAACGCCGGCTGTTCGGGCTACCCGGTCTACTCCGGTGACGGCGATGCCGTCGTGGAAGAACAACGACTCCGCGGCGTCCAAGATCTTCTCGTGAGTGTCGGCGGTGGCCATGGCTGTAGTGTAACGTTCACTTCATGATGAAACCATCGTTTCAGTTTGACTGCCCTACCCGCGAGCGAAGCAGGGCCTTGACGTTAGCGGCGTCGAGTGTGCTGCTGATCGCAGGGACCTACGGGATGGCCCGCTTCGGAGTTGGCCTCCTGCACCCGCAGATGGCCGCGGCACGACCCGGACTGGAGGGCGCACTGCGGCCAGCAGGCACCGCACAGTTCGCGTCCTACTGTGTCGCCGTCCTCATCGGCGGCCAGCTGGCTCAGACGCGAGCGGCAAGTGTTGCCGCCGGTGCGGGACTCTGCGCCGGGATCGGCTGTGCCGGTCTCCTGGTGGCGCAGACGAGCACCACCTTCACGATCGCCGCGTTCATCGCCGGCAGCGGCGCCGGGCTGGCCTCGCCGGCACTCGTGCCGTTGCTGGACCGCGCGGTCCCTGCTCGTTGGGCCGCCCCCATGCAGAGCGCCGTGAACTCTGGAACGGCGATCGGGTTGCTCATGAGCGGTGCGCTGGTACTGATCACCACAGGTGTCACGACGCCCTGGGTCCTCATTGCAGTTCTATGTGTCACCGCTGGGTTGGCAGTCTGGTACTTCTCACCACCCCACACACCGGCGAAGGTACCGGCCTCGACACCTGCGGACTGGCACCCCGTGATCCTGCCTATGCTTCTTGCCGCAGCAGCTGGCGTCGTCTCCGCCTTCGTCTGGACCTACGGACCGTCGGTGATCGTCCAGGACGGGCTGATCGCGCCTGGTCGCATCGGCTGGCTATGGCTGAGCGTGGGATTGGGTGGGCTGCTTGGAGTGTTCACCAGCCAACTGGTCGACCTCACGAGCCCGCTCGTGGCATTCCTTCTCAGCTCGGTCGGCATCGCTCTGGCCACCACCGGCGTCGCCGTGACCACACAGCCGTGGGTCGCCATCGCAAGCCTCGCAGTCTTCGGTGCTGCTTACATGACCCTGAGCGGGGTCTTGATCCTGTGGGGACGGGCCTTAAGGCCTGACAACGGTGGCCAAGCGACGGCTTGGCTGTTTCTTGCCCTCGCGGTGGGACAAGCATTCGGCGCGGGCACCATCAGGCCCTGACCACCGTTCGCCTGCCCCCCTGCTGGCAGGTTGACGTGCTCAGCCCGGGACGGCGGCAAGTCGAGCTGGGGCCGAACCGAAGGGGTTCAAGATCAGCCCAGCAGGAGCGGTTACGGTGCGATCGTGAGACTCGCGCAAAGAGGGCACTGTGCCTGAGGGTGACGCCGTATGGCGGACCGCTCGGCGGTTGCACGTAGCGCTGGCCGGCCAGGTGCTCACCGCCTCGGACCTGCGGGTGCCGCGGCTGGCCACCAGTGACCTCAGCGGCCGTTCGACCATCGAGGTGGTACCCCGAGGCAAGCACCTGCTGCACCGGATCGAAGGTGACCTCACGCTGCACAGCCACCTGCGGATGGAGGGACGGTGGCGCATCCACCGGGCGAGCCGTCCGCCTGCCGCAGCGGATCGGCATACCGTGCGGGCCGTGCTGTGCACCAGCGAGCACGTCGCGATCGGCAACAGCCTCGGCATGCTCGACCTGGTCCGCACCAGCCAGGAGGACCGCGTCGTCGGGCATCTTGGCCCTGATCTGCTGGACCCTGCCTTCGACCGCGACCTGGCGCTGGCCAACGTGGCCAGCGACTCGCGGCGGACCATCACCGAGGCGCTGCTGGACCAGCGCAACCTGGCGGGCATCGGGACCATCTTTGCCAGTGAGCCGCTGTTCTTGCACGGCGTGCACCCGTGGGCCTCGGTCGCCAACGTGGGATCGCAGATGAGCGCCACCCTCGTCGACACCGCCCGGCGGCTGCTGGTGCTGAGCTGTCGGATGGGCCGGACCACCATCACCGGTCGCAGCGACACGGTGGACGACGCCTGGGTGCACGGGCGGATGGGCCTGCCGTGCAAAAGGTGCGGTGACACCGTCCGAATGGCGCCGATCGGGCAGCAGCCGCGCGAACGCGTGATCTTCTCCTGCCCCACCTGCCAGGGCGGCCGCGCGCCTACCGACAACGGGTCGCGGCAGACCCCGTTGGGACATGGGCGCCCGGACTATCTGAGAGGTTGAAGGTCAACAGCGGCCCGAGCAGCTCAGTCTTCACTCCACCCCGCACACGCGAATTACCGCGCACACGGAGTCAGGCGGCGGAGGACTCCATCCGCGGCTCTGCCCGGGTGATGGCCTGGTGCCGGATGGGCTTGGCCAGGCCGTCGGCCAGCACGGTCGAGAGCTGCCGTTCGGCCGTCTCGGCGAGGCTGACCCGGTCGGCCACATCGGTCAGCATCTGTGACACCGGGAGCTCAAGCGCCTTGCAGATGGAGGCCAGCAGCTCGGAGGAGGCTTCCTTTTCGCCGCGCTCGACCTCGGACAGATAGCCCAGGGATACCGAGGCACTGGCCGAGACCTCGCGGAGGGTTCGGCCCTGGACCTGCCGCTTCTCGCGCAGCACATCGCCCAGCTCACGTCTTAGCAGAACCATCGCCAACCCTCCTCTTCCGCGCAACTGTCACGACATCTTCACGGTCGATGTCGTAGGACTACGGTACCCCGCCACTCTGACAGAGGGACGATCACCCGGCGTCCCACGTATGCATCAGCAGCTCCAGTGTGTGCTGAACCGTCCAACTTTGCACCTCGACACGAGTGCCACGTAGAGAAAACACCCGGTGGGCCGTTACTTCTTCCCCACTTGCCCGTATGCCGTGTACCGCCACGTGCACGGTGCCCGGCGGCTTGCCCTCGCTCGCCTCGGGTCCGGCGACCCCGGTCGTGGCCAGCCCCCACGAGACGTCCAGCAGACGGCAGACTCCTGCGGCCATCGCCCGTGCCGCTCGCTCGGAGACGGCACCGTCGGTGGCCAGCACGTCAGCGGACACGCCGAGCAGATCGGCCTTGATGCGCGTGTCGTAGGCCACAACCCCCCCTACGAGGACGGCGCTGGCGCCGGGCACACCGGTCAGCACCGCACTGAGCAGCCCACCGGTGAGGGACTCGGCGGTGCCGAGGGTCATACCGTCCCGGCTCGCCCGAGCGATGACCTTCCGGGCGGTGGCGGACACGGGCAGGCTCACCTCGAGCGGCGGGGGGCCAGGCGTCGGGCCTGCATGACGTAGTCCAGGCCGGTGACGACTGTGACCACGAGCGCGGCATACATCACGAGCAGCCCGAGCATGTGCAGCAGACCGGCTAGCGGCAAGATCAGCAGAACCAAGCCCACGGACTGCAGCACGGTCTTCAGCTTGCCACCCCGCCCGGCAGCCATCACTCCCCTGCGGATCACCACGAAGCGCATGACGGTGATACCGATCTCGCGCACCAGGATGACCACCGTGACCCACCACGGCAACTCGCCCAGCAAAGACAGAGAGATCAGCGCGGCTCCGATCAGGGCCTTGTCCGCGATGGGGTCAGCGATCTTGCCGAAGTCGGTGACCTGGCCCTGTCGGCGGGCGAGATCACCGTCGAGCCAGTCGGTGCCAATGGCCAGGAGGAAGACCACCGCAGCCCAGACCCGCAGCTCATCAGTGTCGCCGTCCTGGGTGAGCAGCAGCCACGCAAACAACGGCACCAGCCCGATTCGCAGCATCGTCAGGGCGTTGGGTGCGTTCCACACGCTCGTCGACGTCTCCTCTCGCACCGACATCAGCACCCGTCCGGCGACCGGTCCCGCCCCACCCGCGCGACCAGGTCCACCCCATCGGTCTCCTCCACCACGGCTTGCACGATGTCACCGATCGCGGCACCGGGCCGACCGAGCACCGTGGTCCTCCCGTCGACATCGGGCCCCTGTTGCTCGGCCCGGCCGAGCACCTCGCCGCTGTCCGGATCGATCTCCTCCACCAGGACTGACACGGACGACCCGATCCGATCCTGCGCCCGTTGCGAGGTCAGCTCTTCCACCAACGAGCTGACCCGCTCGACCCGGTCCCTGATCGTGTCAGGGTCAATCTTGTCGGGGTAGCCCTGCGCCTCGGTGCCGTCCTCGTCGGAGTAGCCGAAGACACCCACGACGTCGAGCCGAGCCCGCGTCAGGAACTCCTCCAGCTCGTGCAGATCCTGCTCACTCTCGCCGGGGAAGCCGACGATGACATTGGTCCGCACCCCGGCCTCCGGCAGCCGATCTCGCACCTGCTGCAGCAAAGTCAGGAAGGAGTCCCGGTCACCGAAGCGGCGCATCGCCCGCAACAGCGGACCCGATGCGTGCTGGAAGGAGATGTCGAAGTAGGGCACCACCCCGGGGGTGCTGGCCATGGCATCGAGCAGGTCCGGACGGATCTCGGCGGGCTGCAGGTAGGAGACGCGCACGCGGTCGATGCCGTCCACACCCGACAGCTGCGGGAGCAGGCGCTCGAGCAGCCGCAGATCGCCCAGGTCCTTTCCGTAGGAGGTGGTGTTCTCGCTGACCAGGAACAGCTCGCGCACCCCCCGGTCGGCCAGCCACATCGCCTCCGCGACCACCTCGTCAGGGTGCCGCGAGACGAAGGACCCGCGAAACATCGGGATGGCACAGAACGCGCAGCGCCGGTCGCAGCCGGAGGCCAGCTTGAGCGGTGCCCAGGGACGGTCGTCCAGCCGGGCGCGCACGACCGGCGGGCCGGAGGCCGGGGCCACGTCGGCCAGGGCTCGCTGCTGGTGCCCGGGCAGTGCCACGCCCGCGGACCGGGTATGTCGTGCCGCCGGCGCGAGCGGGAGCAACGTGCGCCGGTCGACAGGCACGTGAGAGCTCGGCCGCTCCCCGTCCAGGATGCCCTGCAGGTGTGCCGACATATCGGCGTAGGAGTCGAAGCCCAGCACCGCGTCCGCCTCGGGGAGCTCCTCGGCCAGCTGGACGCCATACCGCTGCGCGAGGCACCCGACGGCAACCACGGCTCGGGTGCGGCCGTGCTCCTTTAACTCAGCGGCCTCGAGCAGCGCGTCGATCGAGTCCTTCTTGGCCTGCTCGACGAAGCCGCAAGTGTTGACCACCGCGACATCGGCCTGCCCGGCATCCTCGACGAGCGTCCAGCCCTGCGCCGACAGTCGACCGGCCAGCTCCTCGGAGTCGACCTCGTTGCGCGTGCACCCCAGCGTCACCAGGGCAACACTGCGCGGACCGGACATAGGCCCCACCCTACGGGGCGACGAGACCCAGCGAGACGGTTCTACACGCTGGACCGACGGGCGCGGTTGCCAACACGGTCGTAGCGGCGGATGATCGCCGTTTGTGCGTGCCTTTTGGGATCATCCGGCCCGACTCGTGGCCGGTGCCTTCGCCGGGGCGGTGCTCGTCGGGACTGTGCTGTTGATGCTTCCGATCTCTCGCGCTCCGGGGTCGGCGGCCGATCTTATGGTTGCCTCCTTCACGACCGTGTCGGCGGTGTGCGTCACCGGGTTGATCACCGTCGACACAGCCACCTACTGGTCGCCCTTCGGACAGGGAGTGATCCTGGCGCTGATCCAGGTCGGGGGCCTGGGGGTGATGGCCTTGGCGACGCTGCTCACCCTCGCTGTGCGAGGTCGGCTGGGACTACGCAGCGCGCTGGTGGCTCAGGTCGAGACGCACACCAGTGCACTGGGCGACGTGCGCCGGGTTCTGCGACGGGTGGTGCTGATGACACTGGCCCTCGAGGCGGTGGTGGCCGCGGTACTGACGGCGCGCTTCCGGGTGGCTTATCACGACGAGTGGGGTTCGGCTGTGTGGCACGGGGTGTTCCACGCCACGTCGGCGTTCAACAACGCCGGCTTCACGCTGTGGAGCGGAAACCTGACGGAGTTCGTCGCGGACCCTTGGATAATCGGGCCGATCTGTGTCGCGGTGATCCTGGGCGGGATCGGGTTCCCCGTTCTGCGCGAGCTGCGCCACCGGTGGCGGCACCCGGGGGCCTGGTCGCTGCATACACGGCTCACGATCTGGGGCAGCGCGTTCCTCCTGGTCATCGGGGTCCTGCTGTTCGCGGTCTTCGAGACCACCGACGGGGGCACCCTCAGCGGCGAAGGAGTCATGGGCAAGCTGGTCGGCTCGCTGGCCGGTGGGGTCTTCCCCCGCACCGCCGGGTTCAACACCGTCGACTACGCAGATGTGCGGGACGAGACCGAGGCGATCACCACCGCGCTGATGTTCATCGGCGGCGGCAGTGCCGGCACGGCCGGGGGCATCAAGGTCACCACGTTCTTCATTCTGGGCTACGTCATCCTGGCCGAGGCACGCGGGGAGCCCGACGTGAGCATTGGAGGAAGACGGGTGGGGACAGCCGTCCAACGCCAGGCACTATCGGTGGCTTTGCTCGCCCTCGGTCTCGTCGCGGTCTCCATCGTGCTGACCATGATCGTGACCGACCTGCCTGCCATCGACGTGGGCTTCGAGGTGGTCTCCGCGTTCGCCACGGTGGGCCTGTCCACAGGCATCACGGCTGATCTGCCGCCCACAGCACAGGTTATCTTGATGGGGCTGATGTTCATCGGACGGGTCGGGACCATCACCGTGGCGTCGGCCTTGGCGGTCAATACCCGGCATCGTCACTATCGCCTTCCGGAGGAGCGTCCCATTGTTGGCTAGGAACAAGGGCAGGTCGCCGTCGGTCTCCAGCTCGGTCCTTGTGGTCGGACTGGGCCGTTTCGGCTCAGCAGTCGCGGAGTCCCTGATACGGCAGGGCATCGAGGTGCTCGCAGTCGACGAGGACGCGGAACGCGTGCAGCGGTTCTCGGACGACTTCACCCATACCGTCCAGGCCGACGCGACCGACGGAGTGGCGATGCGCCAGCTGGGCGTCGGTCATCTGGACAGCGCCGTCGTCGCGATCGGCTCCGACATCGAGGCCAGCGTGCTGACCGTGATCACCCTGGTCGAGGCCGG
>JAABUN010002300.1_pt1 | contig 34887 bp, 35 predicted proteins | sample 5559311 | NCBI WGS metagenome assembly JAABUN01 (sample SAMN10711877, study PRJNA513370) | rock metagenome | isolation source: Antarctica rocks | place: Antarctica: Victoria Land, Siegfried Peak sud | reverse complement strand
GAGGTCAGCGTGGACCTGACCGCCCCACAGGAAGGACGGCCACTCACTAGGGTCAACTGGCTGCTGCGTCAACTTGCCGACGCCCCCGCTGCGGTCAAGATCGACGCACTCGCGGAGCAGCCGACGGACAACCGCTGCGAACTGCTCGACGCGGCCCGCAGGGAGCCCAAGCTGCTGCTCCCCGACAGCGACCTCAAGGGCTACCGCCTGAGTCTGGTCATGCCGCTCGGCACGAAGCGAGGTGTCGGTCGTGGGGGCTTCATCACCTCCATCCACACTGCCATCGACAACTTCTATCGCGAGGTCATGCAGAGCCTTCGGCCCTGGACCCCTCCGGCGCCCAAGCCGCCGGCGCACGACGCCGTTGCGGCCGAAGACCAGCCCGAGGCCACCGACGAAGGCCCAGCCCTACTGACGTGATCCCGCCTCGCTGCACTGTTCCGGCAAACCACACCCGCCCGGAGAACCCGAGTGGGATACGCACCCGCACCTGTCTGGCGACGCCTGCTTGCACGCAAGTTCGATCTGGCTGTAGCCGTCCCTCTTACACTCGCCGCCTCCGTGCCCGTCGGTGACCGACACGAGGGCAGTCGCCGTTCAAGAGCCCGAGCTACACCACTCCAGGCCACTCACCCGTCGCCCAGGCTCCACGCGGCAACCTCCAAGCGGCGCACCGCCTGTAGCGTCCTGGCCGGTGGGGCTAATCCTCGTAGGACTTCCGGCCGGGAGGGCTAATCCTCGTAGGCGTCGCCGCCACAGATGCCCCGTGCCATCCGAGCAATCATTGCCCGCCGTCCTGCAATGCCGGAGACAGCGGGCACGGGGTAGTCAGCCGGAAGGCCGTCCTCAACCATCTGCACCGCATCGTCCAGGGACATAGTTATGCCCGTATCGACAACGAGGCCGGCCAGCCCTCTTACCGCCTCTCCGTGCGCCGAAGCAGGTCTGTAGCCAAGACCTCGAAGTCGGCCGACTCGCCCGTGGCTCCCGGGACCCTCGCAGATGAGGCTGGGCCCAGGCGGACGGCCGGAGCTAGAGCCGGTGACCGCCCCCACCGTTGAGGACCCTCCAAGGGGCCGTCACAGAGCCTCCTGCGCCGTCTCATAGCCCTGCGGGGGAGCACTGGGAGGACCTCGCCCAGCGTTCGGGCAGGCCAACTGGTCCGTGCTGAGGCTGAGGACCATCTGGCCGGGATGAAGGAGCGGTCCAAGGTCGGGACCTTCCTCGCCAGAGCCTTCGACGTGAAGACGGACGAACGCGCCTTCCGCATTGGCGCCAACGGAGAGGAGACGGTCGGAGCCCGCCTCGAGAAGCTGGTGAAGCACGGCTGGCACGTCCTGCACTCCATCCCGGTCGGGAAGGGGGACAGCGACATCGACCACCTGCTGATCGGGCCGGGCGTGGGTGGGACAGCACGTGATCAAGGTGAACGGGCACAGCACGCGGTACCTGCTCATCGCCCGCTACGAGGCTGAGAGGGCACGGAAGCTTCTGACCCAGGCAGTCGGCTGGGACGAGCCGGTCAAGGCTGTCCTAGTGAGCCTGACTGGCACGGTCATACCGCAGGTGACGATCAAGCAGATGCCGCCTAACGTGGCCGTCCTGGACCGGATGGACATGCCCGGGATCTTCAAGCGGTCAAGGAAGAAGCTGACGCCAGCACAGGTGGGGGAGCTGGGGAGCTGTTCGCGCAAGCGCGCCGGTCAAGCCTCTGGCGCTGATGTCCTGACACCTGGCTCTGCATGCCTGCGCACAGCATCTGTCACCGCACCGGACAACCGGGCGACGGAACCCGCCACTGAGTCGTCGTCGCAGCGGAAGGCCACTGCTTGTGACTCGACGACCTCCCGGAGCTGATCCCACGTCGTCCAAGCCACCACGCTCCCCAACTCGTCGAGCAGCCGTGGCAGCTCCGCCGGTGGAGAGAACTTGGCGAGGTGGCGGGCGACCGCCTCCTCAACACTGAGGCGGCCCCCGCCAGCGACGCTGACCGGCGGCGGAGCACCCAGAACAAGCAGCAGCAGGGGCGTCCGTCCGCGGGCCTCCTGCAAGACGGCTGCGTACTCCCGCGCCAGCTGCTCCGCCTGGAAGGAACTGCGTCTGATCCGCTTCGCCTCGATGAGCACGTAACACGATGGTGAGACCAGCACCCCATCCGGTTGAACGACCACAGCTCCCGCCTCGTGGCGCGGGATGCTGAGGTCGTCCGGCAGCAAGGTCAGCTCGGCCATCTCGATCTCCTCCACGACTCGCTGCCGAGCTTCGGCCGCCCCCGTCGCACCCGCGATGACAGCTCCGAGGAACGCCGTCCTCGGCAAGTAGTCCAGGACGGTGAGGACCTCGGCCGTGAGCACGTTCTCGAACCCGAGCCCACCGTCGCGGTAGGCGCGGATGCTCGAGCCAACCCAGGACAGCTCCTGCAGCAGCCGGCCGAGGGTGGAGTCACGAGCCCCCGGTGTCGGCGCTGGCTCGGTCACCAGTCGCTCAAGCGGATGCGCGGGTCCATCAAAACCGCGTACGTGTAGCTCGGTCCCTGCAGCTCCGCCAGCGCGCCTGTCCGTCGCAGGGCATCAGCTCCAGCGCGTTCTTGAAGTTGGGCCTCGACAGTTGCCTGACAGTGCCGCTTGTCCGCAGGTAGTTGCCCGGGACCTGGTAGGTGAAGGGCAGGCCGGTGACCGGCTTGAACTCCTGCCAGCGTTGCGCCGGATGCGCTCCCAGACCGCTTCGATGCTCGCCATAGGCCCGAGCATCTCTCCCGGCAGCCTGGTGAACAAGCGATGAAGGCGATGCCTCCAGTCCGCCTGGTGTTCCATGCGTACGGTTGCATCTACAGACCACGCTGGGCCCGCCGCACGGTGGCAACGCTTCGGGTCAGAAGTCGTCATCCACGGCACCGGCCTCTGCTCCAGCGGCGCACTCAAGCGCCTCAGCGACAGCGGCGAACTCCAGCAGTGCCGCCTGCAGGTCCTCCACGATCTCGCGGGCGATGATCTCGGGCGCGGGGAGGTTGTCGATGTCCTCGAGCGTGTCGTCCTTCAGCCAGATCAAGTCCAGGTTCGCCTTGTCCCGGGCGATGAGCTCGTCGTAGGTGAACGGCCGGAACCGCTCACTCGCCACCCGCTCCGTCCGGGACTTCTCGGGCAGGTAGGACTCGACGAAGCCGTCCAGGTGCTGACGGCGGAGCTGGCTCTGCTTCAGCGTGAAGTGCTGGTTAGTGCGGAAGTCGTAGACCCAGAGCTTCTCGGTCCACGGCCGATCGGAAGCAGCCCTCTTGTCGAAGAACAGGACGTTCGCCTTCACTCCCCCCGCGTAGAAGATCCCGGTCGGGAGCCTGAGCAGGGTGTGGCAGTCGAACTCCTTGAGCAGCCGCCGGCGGACCGTCTCGCCGGCCCCGCCCTCGAACAGGACGTTGTCTGGCAGGACGACAGCAGCCCGCCCGTTGATCGCCATGATCGTCTTGATGTGCTGGACGAAGTTGAGCTGCTTGTTCGCAGTGGTGACCCAGAAGTCGTCACGGACGATCTCGAGGTCATCACGTGACTCCCTGCCGTCCGCGCCGATCATCGTGACGGAGGACTTCCGTCCGAACGGCGGGTTCGCCAGAACCACCGAGTAGCGGTGACCTGGATCGGACGTGAGCGCGTCCCCTACCTGGATGAGCGGGTCACCAACGGGCTGCCCGATGCCGTGCAGGAGCAGGTTCATCGCGGCGAGGCGGGCTGTGCCATCCACGAGCTCCGTACCGCGAATAAAACCGTCCCTGAGGTGGTTCCGGGCATCTGGGTCCAGGTCCTCCGCATCCCGCGCTGCGTAGGCGTGAGCCGCTAGAAGGAAGCCGCCCGTGCCGCAGGCGGGGTCGACGACGGTGTCGGCTGGTGAAGGCTGGATGCAGTCGACCATCGCCGCGATCAGGGCGCGGGGGGTGAAGTACTGGCCGGCGCCGGACTTGATGTCCTCAGCGCCCTTGGCCAGGAGCTCTTCGTAGGCGTCGCCCTTGATGTCGACACCTGCCGCGGACCAGTTCTCTCGGTCGATCAGGTCGACGATCAGCCGCTTGAGCTTTGCTGGATCTTGGATGCGGTTCTGGGCCTTGCGGAAGATCACACCCAGAGTGCCCGGCTGTCGAGCCAGATCCTCGAGCATGTGCCGGTAGGTGACTTCAAGCTCGTCCCCGTCCGAGTCCAGGAGCCGCTGCCAGGAGCATGACTCCGGAACGATCCGCTCAGGCTTGAGCGACCGAGTGGCGCGCTCGTGAGCCATCTTCAGGAAAAGCAGGTACGTCAACTGTTCGGTGTATTCGATGGTGGATACGCCATCGTCCCGGAGCACGCTGCAGAACGACCAGAGCTTCTCGACCAGGCGACGGGCGCTGGACGTCACGTCGGTCCAGCCTGTCCGGCCCCGGGAATGGCCGCGGCGAGGAGTGAGCGTCGAAGTGCCTTGGACTTGCGTTGGGCCGCCAAGAGGGAGGCATCCGTCGAGGCAAGGCGCGAGAACGCCGCTTCAAGTGAGCCCACGATCCGGCGCTGCTCCAGCAGTGGCGGCACGAGAAGCGGCATCGCCCGCAACGCCGCCTGCGAGATGTTGTGCATGCCTGCCTTTACACCTCCAGACTCAGCGCTGAGGTACGCACGAGCAGATGGCGTTCTCAGGGCGAAGAGCAGCCACCCGCGGTCGACGGCTGCTAACGGGTGCAGCCGCAGGCTCTTGTCGCTGAGGAGTAGCCGCGGACGGCAGTGGCCAACGAGTACCGCAGCGCCGACGTGCTCCCGAGTATTCGCCCGGCTGAGCAAGAGGTCGCCTTGCCTGATCTCGGAACGCGCATCGATTGGGACGCCTGCAGGGAGCGCCTTGTTCTCTTCTTCGCGGAACTCGCCGTAGGTCATGGCACTGACCTTGACGATCCCCCACTCCTCCGGCTGCGCGGGACGCGAAGCAGCACCGAACGAACGCCCCGCCTCGATCCGCTCCAGCAGGTCGCCCAGGACGTGCGGCGTCCACGCTGCGTTACCGGTCACCCGGTCAACTCGACATCAAGCTCCTGAAGTAGCGGCCATGCATCATGACCAAGGTCCCGCGCGGCGCCGTCGACGCCTCCACGCTGGCTGAACGGGGCCTTCTCAAGGTCGTCGAGGCTGATGCCGTTGGACTGTGCGACGACGTCCGCGATGCGATCAAGCCACCATCTCTGTGCTTCGGTGAAAATGGCCCCCGCCTGTTCCTGCGCAGCGAGCCAGCCGGCGTACCGCTCCCGCACCGTGTCCGCGTACGGCACGAGCTCGTCGTCCTGTTCAAGCGTGTAGCGCACGATGCTGATCAGGTCGGTGACGGTATGCCGGTCTGCGCGCCGAACGTGCGGACGCTCCGCGTCCACCTCGAGCGCCTCGTAGGCACTCCAGAGGAGGTCCGGCGTCCAGTTGTATGGGGGCCGCTTGATCCGCTCCGCCAGCTCCCGCAGTTCTACGAAGGTGACCTTGCCGCTCCGGGAGTACAGGAGCTGCAGAGCCGTGATCTCGTTCTTGTTGCGTTCGAGGTACTCCCTCCAGGACCTGACCACATCCCGAGCCCGATCGGTGTCGACAACACCGTGCGCGTCCAGCAGGACGTCCTGGCTGGTCTCGTCGATCACCAGGTCGTGGGCCCGGCGGATCTCCAGCAGCCTGTTCCGCAACTCGGGGTTGGCCGCCAGCGGCTGCACCGCCTCCTCGAGCAGCTGCCGGACGGCCGCCGCGGCGTTGACCACCCCGTCGACCAGCGGGGCGTCGGCAACCGCCTGGGCTTGGCGGTCCGGGTCCACCGCCGCGACCAAGCCGCGGGTGATGTCCGCGATCGGTCGACCTGCGACCTCGTCCAGTTCGGCGCTCTCCGCCGGCGTGAGCTCCCGCTCCAGCCGTGCCAGCCGGGACGCGAGTGTCGATACCTCGGCCTCCGTGATGGTCAGCGTGGCGGCCTTCTCGAGCAGGCGCTTGAGCGGCACGGTCTTCTCGCGGTCGAGCGGAGCAGCGTCCACGTAGTCGTGCTCCGTCACCCCCACGGCATCGACGATCACGAAGCGGGTCTTCGCGGTCGCGTCGGGTGTCACGACCTGGAAGTCGGTGTCGGGGATCGTTCGGGCCCCGCGGCCCTTCATCTGCTCGAAGTAGGTCGCAGAGCGGACGTCACGCATGAAGAAGACGCACTCCAGCGGCTTGACGTCCGTGCCAGTGGCGATCATGTCGACCGTCACGGCCACACGGAGCGTCGGGGAGTTTCTGAACGACTGGAGGAGGTCGCGGGGGTTCTTCGCGGAGTACGTGATCTTGGCGGCGAAGTCGTTGCCCTTGCCGAAGACCTCCCGGACCTGCGTTACCACCTCCTCAGCGTGGTTGTCGTCCTTGGCGAAGATCAGCGTCTTCGGGACGGTCGTTCGTCCCGGGAAGATCTCGGTCGACAGCCGGTCCCTGAAGGTCTCCAACACCGTGCGGATCTGGTCCTTGGCCACCACAGCCCGGTCCAGCTGCCCTGGCCTGTAGACGAGGTCATCTTCCAGAGCCTGGTAGCGCTCCTTGCGGGTCCGCCGGTCCCGCATCGGGACGACCGTCTGCGCCTCGATCTTGGACCCGGCATCACTGATCTGCGTCTTGATCCGGTAGACGTCGAAGTCGACGTTGACGCCGTCCGCCACCGACTCGGCGTAGGTGTACTCCGACACCAGGTTCTGCTGGAAGAACCCGAAGGTCTGCTTCACCGGAGTGGCGGTGAGGCCCACGATGTGGGCGTCGAAGTACTCGAGGACGCCCCTCCAGGAGCCGTAGATCGAGCGGTGGCACTCGTCCACGATGATCAGGTCGAAGGACTCGGGCGGGAGCTGGGCCGAGTACCGAACCTCGACCGGCTTGTCGGGCACAAAGTTGTCGATGTCGGGGTCGTCAGCATCCGGCACTTCCTGGCCGGCGAGGACCTTGAACACCCGCTGGATCGTGGAGATCACAACGGCTGAGGAGTTCACCATCCCGGCCGCCGTGAGCTTGTCTACGTTGTAGAGCTCGGTGAACTTCCGACCGTCGTCGGGCGTCGTGTAGTCGCGGAACTCGCGCAGGGTCTGATCCCCGAGGTTGTTCCGGTCGACTAAGAACAAGATCCGCTTGAAGCCGCCGTGCCTGAGTAGCCGGTAGGACTCGGTGACAGCGGTGAACGTCTTGCCGGCTCCAGTGGCCATCTGGACCAGGGAGCGGGAGTACTGCTGCTCGCCCAGCGATCGCTCGACGCCCTTGACCGCGTCGATCTGCGCCGGCCGAAGTCCCGACTCCAACAGCGTCGGCATCTGCGGCACCCTCGCCCGCCACGTGGGCAGATCAGGGTCTTGCTGGGCCTCCCTGGTCCAGCGAGCGAGTGTCGCTGGCTGCGGCAATCCGAAGAACCGCCTGGCACGGGGATGCGGGTCGTAGCCGTTTGTGAAGTGCGTCTCCGAGCCGTTGGCCTCGAACACGAACGGGAGACGCCCAGCCACCAGTACAGCCCGCTGCCGGGCCGCCTCGGGGAGCCCTGTCGCGTACATGGCCGACTGCCACTCGACGCCTGACAGCGCGGTGCCCTGCGCCTTGGCCTCGATGACCCCCACAACGGTCTTGTCGACGTACAGCAGGTAGTCAGCCCGACCGTGCCCGGGCTTCATGATCGCCTCGCGCACTGCGCTGCCCCGCGGCGCGAACAGGTTGAGATCCTTGCGATCAACGACGGCCCAGCCGGCGGCCCGCAGCTGCTCGTCAATCAGGACACGGGCGCGCTGCTCGGCGGCGAGCTGAGCCTGCGTCTCCACGGCGCGACCCTACTGACTGCCTGCCGCCCCACGTGCTGTTCGCGCTTCGGCGGTCTCGCCCGGGAGGAGTCGTCCTCACCACCGCTTCCGACATCTGCCGCTAGTCAAGCGGATCAAGATCAAGTAGAATAGGTACCAGCGGATGGAGGATCACCGTGCCCTGATGAGGGCCGGCAAAACGACCCACCCGCTGCAGTGCAGGCCCGGCCGGCACCCGCCGCCGGGCCTTCGTCATCTGAGCCTCGACCATCCGGTCGGGGCTCTAGTCGATCCAGGGCCGTCCCAGCCGGGGCGGCCCTTCTTCATGTCCTGGAGGACCCGCATGTCCGCACAACCCTACGAACCGTTCCACCTCGTCCCACCGTCGGCCGACAACCAGCTGCGCATGGGCTGGTTGCTGCAGGCGCGGCGTACTGCCCGACGTGCCCTTGACGCCGCGCTCGCAGCGCCCCGCAAGGCCGTCGAGTACGTCAGCCGCATCGCGCACAAGCTGCACCTGGACCGAGCGCTGTCCTGGCTCCGGGGTGCCGCAGCAAGGCTGCTCGAGCCCGTGAGCAGGCTCACCAGCAGCCTCGGCAGGACCGGGGTTCTCGCCGCCGCCACAGCCGTTGTCACCAGCCCGACGGGAAGGGCGGTCCTGAACGTCGCCGGACGCGCGCTCGGCAAGCTTTTCGGCTGGACGCTGGGCAAGGTCTACAGCGGCCTTGACCGCGCCCTGCGCTGCTTCGGCAAGCCGGGGAACAAGGCCGCCGACAAGCTCTTCTCCGGCATCGTCGCGCTCGGCGGCAAGATCGCCACCGTCGCCGGTCCTGTGGTGTACCGAGTCGCTCGGCTGTCGGACCCGCACACCACGCACGCCCGGGTGCTGTCCGGCATCTGCCAGTCCTACGTGGTGCACAAGCTCCTGAAGGCCCTGATCGGCAACGCCTGGCTGCGGCTGCTGGTCGAGGCCGTGGTGCTCCCTGCCGCCATGGACAGCCGCGTGGTGACTCGCACCAGGACGGCCCTGCGCGAGGCCCGCACACGGGCGCACAGGCTGCAGGAACAAGCGCAGGTGCTCACGGACCTGCAGCGCCAGCAGGCGGAGGACCAGCCCCTGCTCGTGCCGGACGACGTCGAGGACATCGACGTCGTGGCGACCGTGGACGAGCCTGTCCCGGCGAACCGGGCGGAGCGTCGTGCTGCGCAGCGACAGGGCAAGCGCCCCAGCACTAGGACCGCCCAGCACTAGAACCACTCACCAACCGCCCGGCCCGCACCCGCGGAGCCGGGCTTCGTCATGTCTAGGGAGAACCCATGTTGTTGTTGCTCAGCATCGCCGGCGCGGCGGCCTTGGCCGTCTTCGCCTACACCCGGCTCAGAAGCCGCAGCCCAGAGGCGGCCTCAGCCGCCACCCGAGCCGTCCGCGAGCTCGCCGCGGTCGTCCTGATCCTCACCAAGGCCGTGGAAGGCGTCGTAGACACGCTCACGCCCAACCAGCCACGGACGGCAGGTTCCGGGCTGTACGGCGGCTACGGCCGGCCTCTCGTGGACGCCTGGGACGAGGAGGAGCAGTGACCAGCCCGCGGCGTCTCGTCGCCGTGCCCGGTACCGGGAAGGAGGCGCAGCACGACCACCGCTGCCGCCTCGCCGTGCAGGCCGTGCTCGAGGGGATGCAGGAGGTCCGCGTGCAGGCCGTGACTCCGCTGGCTGGGCCTGGTCATGGGCAGATCGCGGTCAGGGTCGGACGGATGTTGACCTACGTCAACGACCGTGAGGCGCTGGACAGCTTCGTGGACGCCTGGCAGCAGGCCGCCGATCTGGCCGACAAGGCATTCGGGGTTGTCCTGCCGCCACCCGTGTACAAGCCGAGGTAATCGCGTCCGGGGGCTGACCACCTGACCAGCCCCCGGACGTACCGCCACGCAAGGAGCGAGGGCGCCGTACTCGGACTGCGTGACCGTCAGCTCCAGCGCCCAGACGTGGCTGGCGAGGCCACCGCGACGCGCTGGTCAGTCCTGCTCGAACAGACGCGGCACGCTGACTCCCAGGCCGCGGGCGAGGCGCCCGATGACGCTCAGGCCAAACTCCCGTTCCCCCCGCTCGAGGAAGCCGACCTCTGCGCGGTGAAGCCCCGCACGCTCCGCGAGTACCTCTTGCGAGAGTCCGGCCTCCTCACGCAGGGTTCGCACCCTCGCCCCGAACGACCGGACGCACTCCCGATCGTCGTCACGGCTTCCCACCCCGTGACCGTTCGGGTTCACTACGGTTCCGTCGACTATGGATCCGTAGTCAAATGACCTGCCTCACCAATGGCATTCGCCGGCGGCTGGGGCCTGACCCCCGGGACCACGCTTGTGAGCAACAGCAGCAGCAGGAGGAGGAGCGACGCTGAGCCACAGCTTTTTGATCGCGAGTCGAGGGGCCTCGTTGCCCTGGCATGCCTGATCGCAGTGTTCGGTGTGGACGTCGGAACCGTGGAGGACGCCGATGGAGCGTCGCGTCCAGGGTGGCTGACCTACACGCTATTGACCCTGGCAGGGCTGTGCGTCTACGGCGCGATCCGGCGCTCGGTCGTCAATCTCCGCCCGTCCCACCGCTCAGGGAGCGCCCCGCCACCCACGCTGTACCGCCCATCCCCACGGCTTATCGAAGCGCTGCTGGTGGCCGCAGCCGCCCTGCTGCTCCTCGGGTGGGCGGCCACGCCCGTTCTGCAACCAACACGGGATCTCTCCGGCGGGCTCGAAGACACCAACATGCAGCGGCCGGTCCTGTGGTTCCTGGCCGGAGCCATCCTGGTCGCTCTGCTGCTGCTGGCTTCACTTCGTTGCACACGGCGTGGCAAGCGCGAGGCATCACTGGCGAAGTGGTGGTGTCAGCTCGGAGTCCAAGGGCAGACCGGGGTCGCACTTGCGCAACATCGCTTCGAGGCTGATGTCTCCCGTGCGCCAGTACCGGCGCTGGGCGACGGCAAGCTGCGAGGCCGGCTACCGCGCGCAGGCCACGATCTGTGGGCGCAGGCCGGCGGAGGCAACGTGGACTGGCTCATTCTGGGAGCCGGGATCAAGGTCGCTCTGGCGGTTTACAACCATGTCAACCGAGACCGGATCGCCGCGCAAGAACACGCCAAACGCCGCGCGGCCTTGGCAGCGGCCCAGACGCATCTTGCAGGTGTGGCCGCCCAGCAGCGAGCTGACCACGACATCTACTCCGCCATACTCCAGACCGTGCCGACGACCGCGACCGACTCGGGCGCGAGCAGTCCCTCGCAGTGCAAGTCGAACAGCAGCGCAGGACCGTGGTTGCGGTCGACGCGACACAGTGCCGTCTCGACGTCTGGCGTCGAAGCCATGCCCTGCTCAGCGAAGTGCTCGACCAGCTCCTCGACCGTGAACACGCGGGGCACCTGCACGCCGTCGTGCTGCAACGCCTCGGGTCGGTCCAGGAGTGCCCGGAGCTGCTGGTAGTAGCGGGTCGGGGTGAGCCCGAACGTCTCCCTGATCGCCGTGTCCTTCGCCCCGGCGTACTTCCACCGGCCCCGCTCGAAGGCCAGGAGGTCACGGTCGAGGTCGGTCAGGTCGGGCATGCCCGGGACCGTAGAGGCGGGGTGCGACAACGGAGTCATTCGCAGACCGTTCCGTCGCTGTCGCCGTCTCGGTAGTAGGCGTACTCGGGCTCACCCCGCTGGTAGGGCCCGGCGCCGTTGGCCTTGGCCTCCGCGCAGGTGCCGTAGTCCGGGTCGGCGCCTGACGCGGCCGCCGGTGGCGGTGGGGACGGCGCTGCTGGCGGCGGGGCGGCCGCTACGACAGGTGGCGGTGCCTGTCCCTCAGGTAGGGGTTCGCCGGGGCAGCCGGTCAGGACCCGGTCGATCGCGTCGCGTTCGGCTTGTGTCACCCACAGCCCGTACGTGGCCTTGACGGCGACTTGCCGGGCGACCATCGGACACCGGTAGGCCTTGTTGGGTGGCAGCCAGGTCGCGGCGTCGCCGTCGCTCTTGCTGGCGTTGGTGGGTCCGTCGACGGCGAGCAAGTTGAGCGGGTCGTTGGCGAACGCGAGCCGCCGGGAGGCGTCCCACTGCTGCGCGCCCTTCTGCCAGGCGTCAGACAGCGCGACGACGTGATCGATCTGCACGGCGCTGGCGTCGGCCTTGACGAAACTGAGGGTGCGGGCGGTATAGGGGTCGGCCAGGGTGCCGGTGATGACGACGCAGTCACCGGTGCCGGGCCGGAACGTCTCTGCGGTCAGGTCTCTGGCGAGGATGTCGTTGCGGGTGTCGCATCCATTGCGGTCGACGTCGGCCCATGCCTGTCCGAACAGGTCCCGGTCGTAGCCGGTCTTGGGAGCGCGCCCCTTGATCGCCAGTGTGGCGAGCGTTGCGGCCGCGGTGCCTGCTTCTGCGGGTGCGGCTGGCGCGGGTGGCGCGGGTGGGCTCGGTGCTGCCGCTTCCGGCATAGGTGAGAGCGACGGCTCGGGGCTCGACGGCGGGACGGCTGAGCGCGCCTCGGCGGGGCTCCGTGCCGGCTCCGCGGGCACAGCGCAGGCCGTCAGCGCCCCGGTAAGGGCGAGGGCGCCCAGCCAGCCCGTGGAGCGTCTGGTCACGTCTCGCAGGCTACGCCGTCGCCGTCACGGTCGAGCTTGCTGCTGTAGCCGGGTTCGCCGCGGCGGATAGGTGCCGCGCCGCCTGCAGTGCACGAGGGCGGTCGTCGCCCGCACTGCTACGGCAGGTCCTCGCAGGCCCGCAGGTTGTTGTCGCGGTCAAGCCTCGCGACGTCGCCGTAGTACGGGTAGTAGAAGTCGAAGTAGCTCTGGGCTTCGGCCTGAGTCCGGAAATCCGAGCAGTTCTTCGTGTCTCCGGGGTTCGGCGGCTGCGAGGGCTCGGGCGAAGGCGGCGGGGGAGGCGGCGGCGGAGCACAGCTGTTCCCGGCCACCGCGGCGTCGCTGACCGTGTTGATGCCGCCCAGCACGACGATCGTTGTCGGCTGTAGCCGGTCCAGCTCCTGCTTGGTCGCCGCCGGCATGCAGGACTTGTCGACGAGCAGCAGCGGGGCGCCGTCGCGTCCGGCTGCCGGAACGCCCGACAGCGCGTCGGGAAAGTTCAGGCCGGTGGCGAGGTAGACGACGTTGGTGGTGGCCGGCCAGAACACCCGCGTGATCGCGGCAGCGGTCTCGTAGCGGCTGTTGCCGGACAGGCGGTTGACCCCGCCGGCGGTGAAGCCGCGCAGCTGCTCGAGCACTGCGTCGGACACGACCGCCGTGCCGCCCAGGACCGCGATGTTGCGGGGCTGCAGCTGGCGCAGCGCATCGGCCGTCTCAGCCGGCAGGCTGTCCTTCGACACCAGCAGAACAGGGCTGTCGGTGTTGGCTCCGACCGCCCCACCGGCCAGAGCGTCGGCGAAGCCGAGGCCGGTCGCGATCAGGACTTGCGGGACCGGCCCGGTGAACACCTGCTTGGCGACCTTCGCCGCGGTGTCGTAGCGGTTGAGCCCGGCGATCCGCTCGACTGCCCCCTGGGTGTAGCTCTGAAGCTGCGTGGCGATCGCCTCGCTGATCGCGCCGGGCCCGCCGAGGATGATGATCCGGGCCGGGTCCAGGCGGTCGAGCTCGGACAGAATCGAGGCCGGGATGCCGGCCTTCGCGACGGGCAGGACCGGGCCACCCAGGAGGTCGGCCGCTGGTCCACCCGCCAGCGCGTCGGGGTAGTCCTCACCGGTGGCGATGAACACGACGGGCACAGGGCCGGCCGGGTAGGAGTCCTGCACGATCGCCGCGGCGGTGAAGTAGCGATCGTCGCCGGCGAGCCGCTTGGTGCCTGACGTGTCCGGCGTTGGGCCGGGGGCCGGGGGCGGAGCGGCTGCTGCTGGGGACGCGAGAAGGGCTGGCGCGATGAGCGCGGCCGCCATGACAGCAAGGAAAGGTCGAGACCGCACAGGGCAATCCTCCGGTCGAAACGATGTGGACTGACATTCGCCACCCCAGGACCGGAAGGTACCGCTATACGCCGGTAAACATGAGCCATACCTCAGCTTCCGATGCTGATGCTGACGCGATGCCCGAGCCGACCGCGGACGCGAACAGCTGCCGACGTCTGAGTCGAGACCACGCCCCAAGACCCAACGCGCCCGTTCGACAGGCGTAGGCCACTGTCCTCCGCGAGCTCGTACGCCGTGTTCGGGTCCAGGCCGACCAGATCGGGCACCTGGATGTACGCGATGGCCCACCCGGCCGTCTCGTCCTGCTCGAAGCCCGCCTCGGGCAGGGACTCGTAGTACTTGTGCCGGCGACGCCAGGGTCACCACACTGTCGGTGCCGTTCCTCCTGGACGTCGCTGCCTGACCAGCCCCGCTCTGCAATCGCGGCTTCCGCGACTGCTGTACCGGTCCACACTGCCCGGTTGCTTCCGGGATAGCCAGTGCACTCATGCCCACGACGCCGCGTCGAACTGGCCGTTCGAGCTAGCGATTGCGGCTGCCTGAGCCGGTCCGGACACGCGTTCTCCTTGTCGGCGTGAGTGTTAGCCGCGTCATCAAGGGCGTCTCCTTGACTGCCCCGCCGTGACCGGCTGCCCGAAGCTCTCCTGAAGATCATGCTGTCCCACTTGTTCTCTGCGTCCTCTTTCGACAGAGTCCGTAGCGTCCCAGCGAAGTGGCGGTGATGGTGCCCGTGGTCGCAACCGGCACGGCGAAGCGGGCGCTGTGCCGCACCCCTTGGGCAATTTACGCGCCGAGAGGATCGAGCAGACACCGCTTGCGGTGGCTGGCCCCCGCCAGACCGGTCGTGGCAAAGCGAGCGAAAGTTCCCTCGCTGCAGCCCTTCCCATCATGATCATCCTCGGGTATACTGATTGCAGCGGGCGGAGGATCACCGTGCCCTGATGAGGGCCGGAAAAACGACCCACCCGCTGCAGTACAGGCCCGGACGGCACCCGCCGCCGGGCCTTCGTCATCTGAGCCTCGGCCACCCGGTCGGGGTTCTTGTCATTCCAGGGCCGTCCCATCCGGGGCGGCCCTTCGTCATGTCCCGGAAGGAAGATCATGTCCACACCGATGTACGAGCCGCTGCAGGCGGTTCCACCGCTCACCGAGAACCACGTCAAGATGGCCTGGCTGCTGCAAGCGCGTCAGGCCGCCCGCAGCGCTCTGGACGCGGCCCTGGCCGTCCCCCGCAGGGCTGCTGGCTACGTCGGCCGCCTGATCCACAAGCTCCACCTGGACAGCGCCGCCTCCTGGCTCCGCCGGACTGCTGTACGGCTGGCACAGCCGCTGAAAGCGGCCTCGTCAGTGCTCGGCAAGACGGGCCTGGTGGCGGCAGCTACCGGCGTCGTCACCAGCCCCACCGGCCGAGCCGTCCTGAACACCGTCGGGCGGACGCTCGGCAAGCTGATCGGCTGGACAGCCCGCAAGACCTACAGCGGCATCGACCGCGTCCTGCGTTGCTTCGGCAAGCTCGGCAACAAGGCAGCGGACAAGATGTTCGCCGGTGTCGTCTCCCTCGGCGGCAAGGTCGCCACGGTGGCCACTCCCGTGGTTCACCGGGTGGCGCGGCTGTCGGACCCGAGCACCACCCAGGCGCGGGTGCTGTCCGGGATCTGCCAGTCGTACGTCATCCACAAGCTGCTGAAGGGCTTCATCGGCAACGGCTGGCTCCGCCTGGCGGTCGAGCTTGTGCTGGTCCCTGCGGTCCTGGACAGTCGCATCTGGGCCTGGACGAAGGGGACCCTGCAGCAGGCCCGTACGCGGGCGCACAGGCTGCAGGAACAGGCTCAGGTGCTCGTGGACCTTCAGCACCAGGAGGCAGCGCACAACGAGCAGTTGCTGGTCCCGACCGATCTCAAGGACATGCCGGTTGCCGCCGGTCTTGAGAACGTCCAACTGCCCGATCCTGCAAGTGAGGTCCCCGTCCCGTCTAACCGGGCAGAGCGCCGTGCCGCGCAGCGGCCGGGCAAGCGTCCCCAGCACTAGGAGACGTCCAGCAGTCGAACCACCTCACCCCCAGCCCGGGCCGCACCCGCGGAGCCGGGCCTTCTGCGTTCTAGGGAGAACCCATGTTGTTGTTGTTCAGCATCGCCGGCGCGGCGGCTCTGGCCGTCGTCGCCTACACCCGGCTGCGAAGCCGCAGCCCAGAGGCCGCCTCAGCGGCCACCCGCGCCGTCCGCGAGCTCGCCGCCGTCGTGCTCATCTGCACGAAGGCGGTGGAGAGCGTGGCTGACACGCTCGCGCCTGCCGTCCGAGCCCGCATGGCCGGCGAGGGGCTCTACAGCGGCTACGGCCGGCCTCTGGTGGACGCCTGGGACGAGGAGGAGCAGTGACCAGCCCACGGCGGCTCGCCGCGGTTCCCGGCACCGGCAAGGAGCAGCGGCACGACCACCGCTGCCGCATCGCCGTGCAGGCCGTCCTGGAGGGGATGCAGGAGGTCCGTGTGCAGGCGGTAACTCCTCTGGCCGGACCCGGTCACGGCCAGATCGCCATCCGCATCGGGCGGTTGCTGATCTACGTCAACGACCGGGAAGCACTCGACAGCTGCCTGGACGCCTGGCAACAGGCGGCTGACCTGGCAGACAAGGCGTTCGGCGTCGTGCTGCCGCCACCGTCCTACAAGCCGCGACCTCAGCGGTAAAGGCGCGGTCGGGGAGCGCAGAAGGCGCTCCCCGACCGTGCTTCCTGACCGAGAAGCCCCGGATCGGGTGCAACTGGTCCTTCGCAACGACCAGGCTGGATGGTGCCGACGTTGAGGACCTCTGCCTGGTACCTCGACCGAAGTTCGTGCAGACCATGACTTTCGGGACGGCCACGACCAACCGGCCTGCACACCCGTTGAGATGGCGCGATCCGCCGACGGCGGTGAGCGGATGCCGCAATTTCTCGGCAGAAAGTGTCCGAACGTCCGCGCAGAAGCGATCACGGGCTCACGCAGAGCAGTGTCAAGACCAAGGCGCCGTGCCTGTGGAGGACCGCTCGAACCGGCGGGCATCACCGCCCTGAGCTGTCAGAACAAGCGGTCTTGGATCTCAGGGACGGCGAGTAGGAGGGTGACAAGTGCGCCGAGCAGCGGCACGGGGGCCCACAAATGTTGGGCGACGCGGACCATCGGTGACTGATAACGGCCGGCCGCCTCAGGCAGTTGGGGCAGGTGGTCGACCGCCCACTCGCGGAGCAGGGTGAGGTATGCGAGCTGCCGAAGGTGCTTGCGAGCCGACTCGTAAGCACTCGACCCCCTCTGCTCGAGCGAGACCTCCGCACAGGCCAGGACTGAGGCGGCCTGCTGACGCTGGGTCAGCTCCCACTCTCGGGCGCCGCCAGTCTGGAAGGCCTTCCCGAGGCGGGTGCGCCGCGAGAGGAGGGCTTCGGCTTCGCGCAGGTGCCGCTTGAGTTGACGGCGGCGCCACCTGGCGGGGACATGCCACCAACGGGGGTTCACGAGCGCGAAAGAGATGTCCTGCTCCAGCAGATGCTCCGCGGCGAATATGCGTAGAACCGCCATGACGAAGGGGCCCCGCAGAGAGGCGATGCGGCTGCACACGGCGTCTACAAACAGGAGTGCCAGATACACCGTGACCAGTAGGCCAGTCATCCACGCCACGTAGACGCGCAGAGTGGTCGGTGGCTCCGTAGCCTGCAAGTCGAAGTAGATGTCAAGCGCCACCAGAGAGGCAAGGACGACGACGAGCCACGCCAGGACGGTGACGATGCCGTTGTAGATCCGCATCCATCTGACGTGCCGCGAAATCGCCACCTGCAGTCGGGCCCGGGTCTCCCCCTGCTCCCGGTCAAGCCAACTGACGACCTCGTTGACTTCGTCGACCTCACGAGCCTCAAGATCCGCAGGGGCCTGCACCGGCCGGGCCGGCGGTTCAACCGGTCGGTCCGCCCGCTGCTGCCAGCGGACCAGAGTGCTAGGAGAGACACCCCGCTCCCGCGCGATTGCAGACACCGGCCTCCCAGACTCACGAAGGTCGTGGAGGGCAGCGGCTTTGAACTCCTCGTCATACCTCAAAACCGATCCCCTCGACCCGACAGATGCTGCCAGAGCAAACCGGGTTCAAGCGTCACAAGAGTCCCCCTCGTTGCTCATCTTGCCGAAGCCTGCACGAAGATCCGCGTCCCTGTCATGCAAGTGCGCAAATCCGAGGTACAGCCACGCGATCGCGCCCTGGCGCTGCCGTTGGCATGAACTGTCGCGTTGCCGGACCACGAACCGTCGCGGCGCTACATCAGTAACGAGGGATTGCTGCGAGATCCCGCGGGTCCCGATCCCCCAGCCCCAATCGCGTCAGCAAGTCGTGGACATTCGGCACAGAGTGACGGCGCACCGTGAGATGAGTTTTGGAGCGCGACCAAGCGGCTCGGCTACGGCCCTCGTCGTCGTGAACCACCGGGCGTCACTCACAAGGCAGAGATCCTGCGGACGCAACGACAAGTGGTCATGGCGCGGAGGCCGCGACCGTCCATTCAGCGATGTCTAGGAGCGGAGATCACTTGGCAGCGCGTCCATCGCCGACGAGGGGGTGAGACGGCGCCGGACCTAGGCCGGACTGCGCCAGTCGTGGTCGCAGATCCGCCGGAGTTCGGTCTGCCACACGGAGAGGACACGGCGATCGTCAGGGTCGACGATGTTGCCGTTGAGCCGGCCCGGCAGCCCTGTCTGTGTCAAGACCACCAGTGCTGACAGGTCCGGCTCGTTGTTGCGTGCGCAGTCCCGGGCGATGGAGTTGAGGACCGGGGCGACCGCCCTAGCGATCCCGCCGTACACCGCGGCGACTTCTCCGTAGCGCGGCAACAGGTGATCGGGGCGGTGCCGCTCCTGGATCAGGAACTCCCGTACAGCGGCCACGACCTCTGGCCGCCTGCTCATCGGCGTCGTCACGCCAGCACCCTTCCACGCCCAAACGAAAGTGAGGAGAGAACGATGCCTACCTACCGACTCGGCTACGCCCGCGTCAGCACCACCCAGCAAGACGAAGCCCTGCAACTCGATGCACTGAACAAGGCCGGCTGCAACCGCCTCTTCATCGACAAGGCCAGCGGCAAGCTCGCCTCCCGACCAGCCCTGGACGACCTGCTCGAGCAGGCCCGACCTGGGGACGCGCTGATCGTTTGGCGCCTCGACCGGCTCGGAAGGTCCCTTCGCCACTTGCTAGACGTAGTCGCCGACCTTGAGCAGCGGGGCGTGGCCTTCGTCAGCCTCTGCGAGTCGATGGACACCGCTACCCCGGGAGGGAAGCTGATCTTTCACGTCATGGGGGCGTTGGCTCAGTTCGAGCGTGAGCTCCTGAGGGAGCGCACGATGGCGGGGCTGGCCGCGGCCAGGACTCGCGGGCGGACCGGCGGTCGACCCACCGTGTGGACGCCCGCCAAGCTCAAGACCGCGCGGGCGATGAGGGACAGCGGAGAGCAGGACGTCGCGACCATCGCCCGCGTCCTCGGGGTCAGCCGCGCGTCGGTCTACCGAGCCCTCAGCGTGCCTCCCACCGGAGCCGCCTGACCCTCCAGCAACAGCACAGCCGACCTACACCAGCCCGATCCCGTCCGGGGTCGGGCCTTCGCATGTCACGAAGGAGAAGCTCATGTCCCGCGAGACCCTCAACTGGCTGAACACCAACATCCTGATCGGCTTCACCGACAAGCGAGGCCACGCCTGGCACTGGCGCGCCCAGGAACAGGACGGAGCCTCCAACCACTACCCGGGCCCGATCCCGGTCACCGACGTGCAGGACCGGCTGTTCGGCTGGACCGCTGACAGCCGCCGGCTCGCCACCGAGGTCAAGGCCGACCTGCAGTCGATGACCCACCTGTCCGAGGAAGGGCAACCCCGACGTTGGCTGGTCGTCCCGGATAGGCAGGCGATCGCTCGCTCCGACGACGACACCGTGATGGGCATCTTCGGGCCCGGCTACGTGCGCCACCAGTACCGCGAGTGGCTGCTGAAGACGGTGGCCGACCTGCTCGACGACGACCTGGCGATCAGTAGCGCCGGGCTGCTGCGAGGCGGGGCGGTCGCCTGGGTGGAGGTCTCCATGCCCGAGACGATCCGGACACCTGAGGGCGTGGCGTTCCGGCCCAACCTGCTGGCTACCACCAGCTTCGACGGCTGGATCGCCACCACCTACAAGCGCTGCGTCACCGACACCGTTTGCGACAACACCCGCGAGCTCGCACTGGCCGAAGCCGGGCAGGAGTTCAAGGTGAAGCACAGCCGCCACTCGCGCCTTCAGCTGGCACCTGCACGCCAAGCGCTGGAGATGGTCCACACCCTGGCTGAGGACTTCGCCGCCGAGGTGCAGAGGCTGTGCGCCACCAGCGTCAGCCCAGCGCAGTGGCGCTGGTTCCTGGACCTCCATGTCCCGCGGACCGACCCCAAGACCAGCCGGCTGCTGGAAGGAAGGGCGCTGACCCTCGCCGACAGCAAGCGGGACCGGCTCGACGAGCTGTACCGGCACGATCCCCGTGTCGCTCCTTGGGCAGGCACCGCGCACGGGGTGCTGCAAGCCGTCAACACGTTCGAGCATCACGACGGCGTCGTGCGCGGCGACCGGGCAGAGCGCAACAGCCTCAGGACACTCACCGGGGTCTTCGCTGACGTCGACCGGAAGACCTGGCAGACCCTGCAGCCATTGCTCCTCGCGGCTTGATCAGGCACATCCTCTGGCCCTCCTCCGTCCCCTCTGTGGCCGGAGGAGGGTCCAAGGGCTCTTCGTTGCTTTCAAGGCAAGCAGCCACCGGACGTCCCGAACGTCGGTCGAGCATGAACGCCATCGTCGCGTGCCGGCCTCGTGAACGCTCTCGGCCCCCCTTGACTGGCAGTTTCGTCTCTACACCGGAACAGTAGGGCTATCCAGGAGGAGAACAGGGGAGGGGGAGGGGGGAGGGGGGAGGGGGGAGAAAGGAGAGGAGAGAGGCCGGCTTGCGCTAGCCACGATGCCTGTCCTGGACGACGTACCTCCGGGGGCTTACGGGGCTTGCCTCGCTTGAGGTTGTCGGTGCGCTTGGACGGGCGTGTGCAGTGCTCGGGGATCGTCGGGGCTGTGTCCGATGGCGGGAGCCAGTACGCGTTGGAGGGCCTACCTGATCTTCCCGTCCAGGTTGCGACTGTCTTGATCAGCCAGCCATGTTCGACCAGTTCGCCCAGTAGCTGGCTGATGTTGGTCCGACTCAATCCTGCCGCCTTGGCTGCCTTCGTCAGGCTTGGGTAGGCGGGGGCGCCGCCGCCCATGAAGTTGAGCATGGTCAGGAGTGCGAGCTTGTGCCGGGAGCACAGCGTTGACTCCCACACGTGGTCCTCGTAGTTGCCCTTGTTCCATCGAGTGACTTGCGAGGTTGTCGATGTCCGGGCCGGTTGGTCCTCGCGCCCTGAACGAAAGCCGCTCCGGATCGTCGGCGTGATCTCCTCCGGTTCCAGGCCGCAGAGCCTCGCGGTTCCGAGCAAGACGTCCTGAACGAGTTCTTCGGCTAGGTCGGTTTCTCTGCCCGTGAAGTACGCAGCGTCGTGGAGCCTGTTGTTGCGCTTCACCTCGGTTCCCTCAACCCAGGCGGCCTTGCACTTCAGCAACGACATGTCCTTTGCGTTCGGCACGGTACCTGCTGTTGGCGGCTCCGTTGCCCGTTTGCGGGGCGACACGGCACCTTTGCGCCTCGTGATGGCTGTCGACTCGCTCTGCGGTGAGCGGCCGAGTTGGATCCGTAGCTCGTCCGGGCTTAGGCCGACTCCGTAGGGGCCGGGCCGCAACACGGTCGGTACTGGCAGGGCGCGATCCTTGAAGTTCGTGGTGCCGGGGGCGCGGGCGAACCGGGCCAGGTCGAAGACGCTGTCGCAGCTGCCTCCGAGTTCGCGGGCGAGCTCATCCACCAGGTTCTTGACGCCGGCGAGGAGGTCCTGCGCCTGGCGTCGACGTGAGTCGCTTTGGCCCGTCCACGCAAGCGAGTTCCGGATGGCCCAGCTGGGCTGGAGGCCATGTCCGGACTCGATGACTGCGGTGGGCGGCGTGAAGCGCTCGGAGAGTCCAACGAGGAGTTGCTCGGCGAGATCGCAGGTGCGCATCTTGTCGGGAGCGAAGTCGATGTCGACCATGAAGCTGATCCATCGGCGTACATGCACGGCGCTGCGACTCTTGCCTGGCGGGAAGTCGTTCAGCGAGAACCATAGGTCGTGGTCAGGCCTGAGCTGTTCGACCCGGGCCGGAACTTCCGCCGAAGCGATGTGCTCCTGCTGGAACTGTCTCCCTTGCTTTCGGCCGAGGTACATCAGGCCGTCGTGACCGAGTCGCCGGAGCAGCTCCTTCACCGGCGGTCCCTCTTCGGGAAGGCCGGCCTGCTGGCTGTGGCCCGACAGCGGCGATGCACCGGGGTCGGGGTCGGATGTGCCCCCCAGGCTCATGAGTGCACTCCGCGGCCAGCAGCATCAGTGTTCTGGGCCTTTCCGAAGGGACGGCAGTGAAAGACCCCCCACCGGTCTTGGCGTTCAAGGAGTCGAGGTGCGCTCGCGCGCATCACGACGACGCCCGGCAGTAGAGGTGTGAGCCCCGGGGACCGTCGACCTTGCGGAGGCGTCTGAGGCGGACACCGGCCTCGAGCGTCTGCTTCACCTTCATCACCGGGAAGCGGCCGGCGAGGCGGCGGAGAACCTCGCGCTGGCTGCACGGCTCCTCGAGCACGGCCTCGACGGCCTGCAGCGCGTCCTTGAGGTGCGCTACCTCCCGTTCAGCGCACTCCAGCGCACTCCACGCAGGTGCCAGCGGCAGGCCGAGGGTGTGCGCTCGCAACAGCGGCATCGGGCACGTCAGCGGCGAGAACGTCATGGCCGGTCGGCCCGGAGCAGGAGGGCCAACTTGTCGCGCTGCTCCGCCGACAGCTCTCTGGACCTGGCTCGCTACGCTGGCCTCGTCAGGTTCCAGCACCGCACCGGCCACTTCCGCCAGGGGGCGGCTGTCGTGTGTAATCACGTGCTCACACCGCCCCACGCAGCAGGGCGGCCAGGCGGTCCCGCTGCTCGGCCGTGAGCGGCAGCGGCAGCCGGAAGAGGCCGCAGCGACTCGGGGGCGACGGCGGTCCGCCCGCGGTTGTGGGTGAGCACCGCCACAAGCTCGGCAACTGTGAGCGTTCCCGCGCAGAGCGCGTCGACGAACCACCTCAACTGGGGCGACACCTGCGGGCCGGTGACGCTCGCACCGACCGGCAGATAGGGCGCCCCGTCAACACTGGTCTCGAGGTCCTCCGGGCAGTCGCGGAAGAACGCCTCAAGCTCGCGGATGAGCCCGTGAAAGAGGTGAGCGGCAAGCGCGAGTTGAGTCAGCGGGATCGTGTAGCCGTTGCAGCTGAACGACATCGGCACGCGCACGCTCACGTCGTGCTCAGCGACGGACCGGTCGGGATCCAGCGACGCATCGTCGGCGCTCATGCGGACGCTCCGGCGTTGAACAGCTGCTGGAGCCTTTGGCGCTGGTCCGGGTTCAGCGGGCCGGCCGCAGCCACCGTTTGCACGATGAATTGCTTGAGCTTCGCCTCGGTGAGGTCGCGCCTGGCTTCTTGTACGGCGGCGGCCGCCGCCGCTCCTGGAGCACGTTTTGACTTCTTCTCGGCCAGCGCTACACGCGACTTGGCCCGTCCAACTTCAGACATGGACAGCCTCCAACACACACTGGAGCGCTGCCTAACGACGCTCGCGGGTGTTCGAGGCTGGGATCGCGACTACGGAGGCCTTGAGCCGAAGCCCGCCTCCCTGCGCGCTCCTTACATTAGTAGCCTAGGGAGGTGGAGTGTCAGCAACACGCCGAGGCACGCCTACCTTTTCGATCGAGCACCGCCAGGTCTTCTGTGCCCTCCCGCCCTGAGCTCGCCGCGCCCTGGCCAGCCGATAGTGCTCGTCCATCGCTTGCCGGAGCGTCGAGTAGACGATTTTCCAGCCAGGGCAGGCATCGTCGTAGCAGGGTGCACTCGCGTTGAAGGCGTGCTCTGGATAGGCGCGACACTGAACGCGCGTGATCAAATCGATCGACGTGATCACCGCTAACGGTCGGGTGACCAACGAACGTTCGTGGAGGGGGTTCGGGCAGTAGAACGCCGCCCGACATTGAGCCAGCGGGATCTCATCAGGCTGATAGCCGGGTCCCCCCCGTCGTAGGCCGAAGCGCACGGGCACACCTGCCGTAGTCAGCGGGATAGCTCCTTCGACACCGTTGTCGCCCATGAGGACCGCCTCCTGCTGTCTCATTGGTTCACGACGGCGCGTTGCTCTCACCGTCCGGGGACCGCTTCTCCATACCGTGAGGATGCACCCCCCGAGCGCAGCAGGCTCCCCTCGTTGCGGCCTGTTGTGGACGAAGGTCCAGTTGCCTCCCCTCCGTTGCATGTACACGGGGTTCACGATCGGACACAAGACCCCCGGGGCCGCACCATCAGGCCATGTCCATGACCGCCGTCGAGTGGCCCGAGGCCGAGCAGCGCATCGCCGAGGTCGCGCGCACCCGCCGGGGCCGCCATCGGGATCCGGCTCTGGCCTCCTACCGCCGCACACGTGCCTTGGAGCTGCGGGCGCAGGGCATGGCTTACGCCGAGATCGCAAAGGCCGTCGGCTACGCGAACAAAGGCACGGCGCACACGGTCATCGCGCAGGCCCTGCAGGCGCGCGAAGCCCAGGACGTGGACCTGTTGCGCCACCTCCACTTCGACCGGCTGGAGGTCCTTCACGCCGCGCTGTGGCCGCGGGCGAAGCAGGGGCACGTACCTGCCATCATGGCTCTTCTCCGGATCATGGATCAGCAGATGAGGCTCCTCGGGCTGAGCCCGACGTCCCGTAGGAAGCGGCCCGAGGACGACTGGCCGTCCTGCGTCGGCCCGGCCACCGTCGTCGTCCACCCGGACGACTGCCGACACACGGGCTGCCAGCGGCACGGCAGCTTCGTTCAGTCCTGACCCGCGCCTGGCAGCTGCGCCCAGCCCGACGGGTGCCGGCTGGCGATCGGCCGGCGGGACGTGTTGCGTTGAACTTGACGTGAAGTCGAAGCCCGCGCTCGACCTCCTTCCGCCCTAGCGCGTTGTGCCGACGAACGGCGCCCCCCTGAGCAGCTCGCGCCCCCCGTGTTCGCTGTCGTTCAGGAGCGCCTTCCGGACTTCGAGAGCGGCGGCGAACTCCTCCACTGCATGCGCTGCTCCGCCGACAGCGCTGCCCGCCGCATCCAGGCCTTCCTGGAACGCGTCCCAAGCCTCCTTCGCGATCTTGTCTTGCAGTTCAGCAAACTTGGCCTCGATGCGCTCCAGCGCCTCCCGCTGCTGGCCCTGCATCGCCCGCTCGGCGTGCCACTCCTGGAACAGGGTCACCACCTCGATGACGGTTGGACTGAGTGCGACGACGACCTCACCAGTCCCGACTAGACGGCTCTGCGGGGTCGGCGCGGCTCCTGGGGATGCCGAGGACGCTGCACGCGCTGTTCTGGCCTTCTCAGAGAAGTCACTCGTCCTCTTCGAGTACACCTTGCGGAGCTCCTCCACCGAGTTCGCGAGGGACGTGTTCACCTTGATGAGGCGTGAGCTCCAAGACGCCGACCCGGGTGCATCCTCCTCCACGCTCAGCGACACCGCCTCTCGCTCGGCGCGGAGTCCGTCGAGATCTTGCTCAAGGCTCTGCCACGTGGGCCGCTTCATCTGACGGTCCAGTTCCCCGTCGATGTCCTGCACGATCGTCTGCAGTCTCAAGGCGTGAGCCTCGAGCCACGACTCGACCGCACGGGTGATCCGATCCGCCAGCCTGCCGGTGTCCTCGAGTCCGCTCTGCAGCGACAGGTCCAGAACTCTTGTGAGTGAGCCCTCCAGCTCCGCCTGAGCCGCTGACCTGAGCTCGTCCAAACGGTGCGACAGGTGCTGCTGGCGCGCCAACGACTGTTGGGCCGCGTCCTGCGCCGCCTGCACCTTCCTGAGCTCTGCATCGACTCTGGCTAGCTCGGCGTGGATGACGGAGGTCCAGTAGCGAACACCAGTGGCGAGCCGTAGCTCCGGGGTTGATCCCTCCAACGCTCGCAGCGCAGACGCGAGCGCTGCCATCCCGTCCCACGATCGGTAATCGTCCCAGATCTCGGGGTTTGGCTGGCGGTCGCTACCTGCGAGCTGGTAAGGATCCGGGGCCACCACGTGCACGGGAACGTCGTCTGCGAGTCCCAGGGCTGCTCTTGCCTCAACGACCTTGCGCTCCGCAAGCGTGCGGTACGCGTCGGGGTCTCCCGCCGGGTTCACCCCAGCCTCGTCGAACCTCGAGATGACGCAGATCAGCGCGCCGGGCGGCCAGGCCTCAGCCACCAGCGCGCGTAGGTCTGACAGCTCGGCCGTCGCCAGCTGCGGCGGCAGCACGACGACGACTGCGTCGGTGAGCCGTACGGCCGCGAGCGCCTGCTCGTTGTTGTGCAGCCCGCGGGCGTCGTCGGCCGCCGGTGACAGCCCGGGGGAGTCTTGCATCACCAGACCGTTGAGCGTGATGCTGCCGACCTCGAACGTCTCGTGCCGCGCGCTGATCGTGAGCCACTCTGGGCAGACGACGCCCACGTCGACCAGGAGCCGCCGGAGCACCGAGGACTTCCCGGAGTCGTAGGTGCCGAACAGGGTCACGACCGTGTGGGCCTGCTGTCGGAGACGCTCCCACGCAGGGACGTGATCGTGACCGTCGCCACCCAGACGGTGGTCCCGGAACCACTCTTCTGCCGTGGTGAGCCACGCGCCTGGTGCACTGTCCATGGCTGTCATCCTTCCTGAGCAGACGGGATGGAGTCGAAATGATGGTTCACGACCGTGAGCTCGTCCTGCACTTTGCTGGCTTGAGCGTCAAGGTTCGAGAGCGTCGAGCTGAGGTCGTCAGCGGCGTCGCTGTAGTCGGCGGTGACCGCGTCGAGGAACCGGACGGGACCCTCTGGGCTCTTTCCTCTTGTCACCTTCGCCAAGACCTCCTGCATGCTCGCCTCCACGAAGTCTGCGAGCTCGGCCCGGTGCCGCTCCTGATCGGTCTCGGTTCGAACATCTTCGACCCAGCTGTAAATGTCGAAGCCCACCGCGACGACGCCGAGAGCTGCCCCCACGCGTGTCACCTTGGCTGCGCCCTTGACGGCTCCCCAGGGCTTCCACTTGTGCCCGACGGCCTTCCCGATCTTGTAAACCACGTCGCGATGGCCCAGCGCCTTTGCCGCGGCGCTGCTCTGCTTCGTCGCGGCCGCAAGCCGGCGGCCGGCGCGCCGCCGTTGCCACTTCGGCGCCTTCGCCGTCGGCTTCAGGGCCTTCAGCGCGTCGGCGACTGCAGGAGAGGATCGGCGGACAGATGAGGCCGTGCGCCGCATCCATCGCTCGATCTCTCGCTCAGCCTCGGTCCAGTAGGTTGCGACGTCCGCGGTGACGGCTGGGTCGAGCCACCACCTCGCGGCCGATGAAGCGGCACGCTCCAGGTCTCCGGGGGAGGCTGCAAGCGCCTCGGCCGCTGCGCGTTCCGCGTGGGCACGCACGACAAGGTCCGCGCGCTGCTCAAGCGACCGCCCCAAGACCTTGCCGCTCTCGATGGCGCTGGTGACCTCCTGGTGCACAGCTGCGGTTGCGCCCCGGTCGTGGTGGATCGTGTCCAGGCGGTTCAGGGCGTGTTGCCGAAGCCGAAGGAGGCCGGCATGCGCCTCGACGAGAGCCCCGTGCATCTGCATCGCTGGCAGGTTGACGTCCGTTGATGTCAGAGCGGAGACGAGCGGCAGGACGCCGTCCCACGACCGGAAGGACTCGTTGTAGTCGTCCCTGCTCAACTCTCTGCGGTTGCCGACCAGCCCGTAGGGGTCTGCGGCGAGCGTGTGGAGCAGGACCGGCGTTGTGAAACCGCGTGACGCCAGGAGCTCGTGGAGCTCGTCTTCCTTCCGCTTCCTGCGCCGGAGGAACTCCTCCGGGTCGTGCGCGGGATCAGCGCCGAACTCGTCGCAGCGGTTGATCAGGAACAGGGCGCGGCTCGCCAGCGGAGGCTGCGTCTCGGTGCCGGCGAGTGCGCTCTCGATCTGCGCGATGTCGCCCACCATCAGGTTCACCTGCACCACCACCACGACGAGGGCGGCACCGCTGAGAGCGTTGAGCGCGGTCTCTGTGTCGAGAGCCCGACTGCTCTGCAAGCCGGGTGTGTCGAGCAGTTCCAGGTGCAACCAGGGATAGCGGAGTGCAGTGCCTGTCGTGGGGGCGCCGCCGACCGCGAGCTCTTCGGGCAACGGCGAGTTCGTCTCGATGATGAGCCGCTTGAGGAGCGATGACTTGCCGGCGCTGTAGTCGCCGAGCAGGACGATGGCCGGAGGCCGCTGCGATGTCTCGCGCGCCCGCGCCGCTATGCGCGGCACTGCACCGGAGGGCTCGATCTCGCGCTCGAGGGCGCGAAGCCACGCGTCGACCGCTTTGGCTTCAGGTGACGTCCACAGGGCGGCGAGCGCGCTGCCTAGGCGTCGCGCGTCCTCCTCGCGCTGCTCTAGGAGCCGAAGGCTGGCACCATGGTGCGCCGCGCGCGCGGGTGGGACTCCCTGATCCAGCCAGTCTTCGCCGAGGAACACCGCGTGGGCGTCTCGTCCAGAGCCTGACCGCATCACGACGCTTTGAGCGGCGTCAGCGACGACCTGTCCGGCGATCGGGCTATTCCGGATGGCCTCTGCAAGCCGCGCCAGCTCCGTTGCCGTGGAATCGGCTGAGTGCAGCGCCTTGCGCAAGCGCGTGGCTTCGCCGAGCAGCGACCGCAGCGGGTCGGCGTGCTGCCGCCACGCCTCCTGCGCGAGCTCGAGGATCAAGCGCTCTTCGATGCCTCGGTAGGCGTCGTCGACTGCTAGTCGGGTTGTGGCGAGGGCCTCGCTTCGGGCGGCCAGCCGCTGTCGCTCGGCCTTCTTCCGCGCCTTCGTGGATAACCACCTGAGTACGGTCGAGACGAGGGCGGTGCTCACGAGGGCTGCCGCTGCTACCCAGCCGACCGGGTTCCAGAAGTTCGCCGCAGCGAGCACGCCAAGGACGGCGCCCACGCCGCCCGTGGCGATGCCGGAGGCGCGCAGGGCTGTCGCGAAGGATCGGGTTCCAGTGCCGGTGCTGCCCTTGATTCGAGTTTGCTCCGCGGAGGCGGAGAGGTCGGACTGCGCTTCGTCGAGCGCGATGCCGAGCTCCTGGGCGAGGAAGGCGCCTGCGGCCGACCAGACCTCTTCCACCGCACTCGCGATCGCCTTCTTGTCGAAGACGGCCTCCGCGAACTCATCCGCTGACATGGTCGTGCGCTGGTCGAACGCAGCTCGAACGCACGCTGCAGCTCGCTTCGCGGAAGACGAGCGCAACCGACCCAGGTGACTCGCCGCAAGATGACCCACGTGGGTCTCGAGGCGCCCGGTAGCGGACGCCGCGAACGGGGTGCCTCGCAGGTCCTCCAGGCGCGTCAATGGGTCCTTCTCCTGCGCGTCCCGGCGTAGGTGCTGCCGATGGTCCTCCTCGGGGTAACCGAGCACCGACAGCGCGCTCTCGATCGTGGTCTCGAGCACCTCTAGTGACGGAGAGACCTCCGCTGCCGCGGCGGCGATGTCGCTCGAGGCGCCGGTGAGCACCGCACGTACGCCTTCGCGGAGGACTCGAAGTCGCAGTTGGCTTCCGCCGGCGGTGATCATCTCGGCCAGCAGCTGCTCGAGGCACGCGAGGTTCGACCACCTGTAGAGCCACTCGGTGCCGCGTTCGGCCCGTCGGGCAGCGTGGTTGACCGGGTCGGGTCCTGCGTACGGTTGCGCGGCCCGGGCATCGAGCGCCCGCTGCGCTTGGAGGCCCACGATGGGCGTGTCGGCTAACCCGATGCCCGCCAGCTCGTCCCGGATGTTGGCGGCGTGCTCCTGCATGGAGCGGGACAGGCCAGGACGCGAAGCTTCCGGGCAGTCCTCCGGATCACGCCACAGGAGGTTTCGGTTGTTCAGGACGGCGATGACCGGCTTGCCGTACTCCTTCACCCATGCTGAGACCTTCTTGAACTCCATGGCCTGCTGGCTCTGGCTGTCAAAGCAGAGGAGCACAACGTCGGCGACCTCGACCGCATGCCGCGCGGTGCGCTCGAGGTCGGAGCGACTGCGCGAGCGTCCCCAGCCGTTGATCCCGGGCGTGTCGTACAGCAAGCAGCCCTGCCACGGGACGGGGTTGACCTCAGTGGTCCAGTCGCTCTCTCCTGGCGAGACGAGGCTGCCGTCGAGCTCAGCCAGCGCCGACAGGAGACTGCTCTTGCCCGCGCCGGTGCGCCCGAACAGTGCGATGTTGAACGTCCCGAGCACCTCGCGCTGTCGCGCGATATGGCTAGCAAGCCCGTCCGCGGCTTCTGCTGCCAGTGGTGCGAAGGGGTTGCCCACGCCGTCGCCCGCTGCGCTGCGAGCGGACGCGCCGAGCCTCGCGAGCCTCTGAAGCCCGGCAAGCGCGTTGGACGAGGCTGTCTCGAGGTCGGCGGTCTCGGCCTTGCTGCTTGCGATCGCCGCGGCCACGGCTGCCTGCAGCGCTTCTTCCGCCGTCGCGGCGCTGCGTCGTGCCGTCACAGCTGACCTGCCGTGCGCGGCACTCGGCTGGCTGCGCTCCGGCGCCCTGTACTTCCGCCGCACCAGGCTTCACGATGCGCCCCGAGTGATGGGCGGCGATCAGGCCGGGAGCGGTCGCCCGCGATCGAGGACCCGATGAGGTAGATCCGTCCCACGATCTCTAGACCGCGCTCGTCGACGTACCTCGCCACGTGTGGCACGTACATCCGTTGGAAGGGCGCTGGGTCGGTGTGACGGCTGGTGAGCGGGTTAGGTGACCGGTTGAGCCGCTCCAGATCCCCGTCGCGCATGGAAGCGGAGCCGTCCCAGAGCTTGCTCCAGGAGCAAACTTCTCGGCCAGGTCAACGAGACGTGGCCCTTGCTGGTAGCCCTGATAGGCGGCCCAGGCCGTTTCGATCATTCGATGTCCTCCAGTCCCACAGGAGTAGGTCTTACTACGAATCCGTAGTCGACGTATCCATAGCGGCGAAAGATGTTCCTGCGGTGGCGCGCAGAGAGCACAAGGACCGCGCCAGGACCCAAGCCTTCGGTGCCCGGGTCCGCGAGCTCCGCGAGGCGAAGGGTATGACGCAGGAGGCCCTCGCCGACGCCGCCGAGCTCCACCGAGCCGAGATCGGCTTCGTCGAGCGTGCCGAACGCGAGGTCGGGATCACCCTGGCCTGGAGGCTCGCCGACGGGCTCGACGTGACGCTCGCGGCGCTGGTGCAGGGCTTGGACTAGCTGAGCGCGTAACCTCGACCGGCCACTCGGCTTTCGGCATGGACCCATGCAGGCTTGAGACAGTTTCCCGGTGCCTGCGCCCAACCGCTAGCGCAGCTCGTCGTCACGCTCCTCCTCGAACTCGACGGTGCGGACGCCCGCCCTGAGCTGATGACCGGCGTACGTGTCGAAGGCACAGGTGATCGCCTCCTCCACGACCGGGTCGGGATCCAGCAGGAGTTCGGCCAGAACGTCTGGCTCGGAGTTGGGGTTGAAGGCGATCTGCATGCGCACCCGCGGCGCTGGGTCGCCGACCAGGCGACGTAGGACTGCACTGGGGGTGTGCGGATTGAAGGCCACGATGACGCGCTCATCAACATTGCCGCGTGCCGCCCACTCCGCGAGTAGAGAGGGCTTCTCGCACATCGACAGTGCGACCTCGCGCCGGTCCGGGCTCAGCGAGAACAAGAACGCCCGCAGAGCTGAGCTAGGTACGTCCGGGTCGTTCAGCGCGGCGGCCCGCTCGTCCAGTTCGAGTTGACGATCGAGGAACCTGACCAGGGCGGCGGGCAGCCCATACGGCGGCTGCTCGTCGATCATGCACTCCCCATCAAAGGTCGAAGCTCCTCAGTCGTGCAACAGCGGCTACATGCTCACCCATGGACGCTGCCGTCGTCCTGGGCGCATGCGCACAGGGGCCACCGGGTGCAGTAGGGGAACCGTTTCACGTGGGGGCGTCGAGCATCTCCTGAAACGCAGCGGGCCGAGCTCGACGCTCCGGCGGAAGTAGATGCCCATCGGTTCCCTCCGGACGGATTGTGCCGGCCATGCGGGTCGTGGGGTCAAGTTACTCAGAGCGTCGAACCCGGCTTGAGACTGGAGATGATCCCGACGGCGTCGCAGCGAGCATCGCCGAGCGCGGCAGCCACGAGCTCCACCCGAAGTGGGGCGAGCTGCCGTGGCGGGCTCTACGCAGACCCGTCCGGCAACGAGTTCTGCGTGCTTCCAGCGCGGCCGTGAGCGAGGACGGCCGGGTCGTCAACGTCCACGCGCTGCTCGCGACTGGCGTCAACGCCGACGGGCACCGTGAGACTCTGGGCCTGCAAGTCACCTCCGGTGAGGACGGCGCCGGCTACGTGTCCTTCGGCAAGCCTGGTGCCTGACCGGCGCATCAGCGTCCGCTACGCCGCGATCGTGCTCGGCACCCACTGGCGGGAGGCCCAGCGCGACCGGGTCAAACGACCGCGCCCCGGCGTCCCCCGCAGGATGCGGATGCTGCACAGCAGAGTGACGACCTCGCGTCGCTGCTCCAGCATCAAGCGCTGCCAGATCATGCCGGCGTCCGGGCCGGCGATGTCGTCGAGGAGCGGCGCGGCGTAGGTGCGGCGGGCCCGCTTCTCTGCTTCGTCAATCTGCGGGAGCATGCGCCGCCCCGTGACTGCTTCTTGTCCCACCGTCAGCGGAGCTTCTTGAGAACCCTTCTGTCAGACCGTCTCGCCCCGGTGACCAACACATCGGCTACATCCGCGTGCCGCTCGACATCGCAGCCGCCGGGCTGTCCGAATGGCGCCGTCGCCTGTACCCCCGTTCCGACGCCCGGCCCGTCCGCGGGAGCCTGTTGTTGACGGCGTGGTGGCTCGTGCCTCAGTCCTGTGGCTCGTCGACCTCGCCGAGGTCTAAGGTCTCCGCCACAGCTGCGGGAAGCCTCCGGACGAACTCTAGGCGCTCCGGCCTCCGGATCCCGACGAGGTCGATTTCCTCGGTCCGACGTACCTCGACCGCGATCCTTTCGCCGAGACGGAGATCGAGCGCGCGGAGGTCTTCCGGATCGATATGCACGATGCGTGCCGCGGTGGGACCGGGCTTGATCGCGAACCTGCCACTTAAGCTCATCTCTTGCACCAGTCCGACGATGGTGACAGCGTCGTTCTGGGGTGCCGGAGCGAACACCGACGCGGCGTGTGCCACCCCTCGCTCGGTAAGCCGGGAGATCCGCGGCTCTCCGGTCGGGGGTCGCCAACGCAACTCGAGGGTCAGGCCGTGTCGCTGCAGCACACCCACGAATTTGCTCGCCGCCGACAGCATCGGCTGCGAGTGCCCCGACGCCAGCGCCGCGGGCTCGACCTCGCGCTCAAGGTCGTCATGTAGCTGCAGCACGTGCCTGATCGCCCCGTCAGCCGGGGACAGGACAGCAGGGATCTGCCCCTCGTCTGGCTCTTGCGCGACGAGAGTCGGCCGAAGATGGACGATCGCGCTTCCGCGGCTCAGGCCAACCAGCTTGAGCCCCGTCTCCGCAGTGCCACGGGCACGAGCCGCGCGAACTTCCTCCTCCAGGGCAGGGAGGAGCGAGGCCGCGAGGGCGGTATCAAGCCCGCCGTCGTCAACGGCCTCTCCACGAAGTCGCGCGTCGAGCCACGCGAGGCTTGACGCGGCCGGATCAACATCGCGTGCGGCGGCAAGGATTGCCTCGTTTAAGACGAGGTCCGGGTCGCGGGTGTCGTCGCCCGCCGGCAGCGCGGCGGCGCGGGCCGTGGCTCGCGCCGGGTCGCCGTGCTCAGCGAGGTAACGGCGGGACTCTTCCCTCACAGCGCCACCTCCAGATATCCACGATCATGCACCTGTGTCGGGCGCTGAGGGGCCTGCTTCGGCCCTGCTGGGCGGCATCGCTGCCACCAATCGTCCATCGTGCCCCGCCAGAGCAAGTAGTCGTGCTCCTCTCGCCTCAGCGTCCCTTGCCGGAACGGCGACGCAATAGGCGTCCAGCGCACCGGCCACGGTTCTACGTGGTAGGTCCGACGAATCGAGTCCCGCTGACCCAGCAGGCGGTTCAGCCGGCCGGCTCCCGGTTTCCCCCGAGCCGCGATAAGGCCCTCCCCGTCGACCACAGGCGACACGTCGACGTCCTCAGGATCCGTCCTGCCCGACGCAAAGCTCCCGCCGATCCAGAGCCCTCGCAGCAGATCGAGGCCAACCGCCTGCTCGACGTCACGCCACTCCACGAGATAGTCCAGCAGTCCGGACCACACGTCGGCGCGGGTGGTCGACGCCGCGAATCTCACATCCAACACAAACGCTTGCCAGACCTCGTCGAGGTCGGTGATGTAGCGACCCGGCGGCAACTGACCGCTGGCCTCCAGTGGGGGGATCACCGGCGCCTGCGAAACATGGCCGCAAGATATGCTAGCGCCCGACCGCGCGGCTGGAAGTAGCGAGGGCGGGGCCGCGCGCCGCTTGCAGCGCGACTCACCCGGTGACGCCCATCCGCGCGAGTCGCTGGCGCAGATTGGGCATTGGTGTGCGCCCCCACGACGGATCCGTCACCGCATCAGTCCGCTCATCGGCCGATCACGCACAGATCAAGCATGCGCGAACGTCCCCACAAGCCAGTGAGGATGGTTTCGGCAGCACCGGCTGGGTCTGACCCTCCGTAAGCCTGACGCGATCTTGCTGTCTTCCGTTCGATTCGTCGACCTGGCTGGTGCTGCCGCTGCACGCGAGCGGCCGGGTGGTGTGACCTCATAGGAGCCTGTGCAAGAGGCGCCCATCACTGGCTTGTCCGTCCACCCGGGCGCCGCGTGCCGACCTATCCGGTGCAAGCGGAGGACGGCAATGACCACAATGACAACGACGACGCCCGGTGTCACCGGCGGTGTCGACACCCACGGCGACCCATCACGCGGCGGTGCTTGACCACCTCGGTCGCCAGCTCGGCGACCGCGAGTTCCCTACGACCCCGAGCGGCTACCGATGGCTGCTGAGCTGGGTGGCCAGTCACGGCCAGCTCGAGGGCGTGGGGATCGAGGGGACCGGAACGTACGGCGCTGCCCTGACCCGGCAGCTGCGGGCCGCCGGTGTCCAGGTCGTGGAGGTCGACCGGCCCGACCGCAAGGCACGGCGG
>JAABUN010002299.1_pt1 | contig 34898 bp, 34 predicted proteins | sample 5559311 | NCBI WGS metagenome assembly JAABUN01 (sample SAMN10711877, study PRJNA513370) | rock metagenome | isolation source: Antarctica rocks | place: Antarctica: Victoria Land, Siegfried Peak sud | reverse complement strand
CCCCTCCCACTCCTCCGTCTATGTTCCATCCGCACCACATACCCCCCCTTCCCGCACGCATTAGCCCCCCTCCCCACCACAACCCCATCGCGCGCCTCTGCCAGACCGAAGTCAGGAGGCGGCAGCGAGCGATCGGATGCGGATTTTTGAGCTAGGATTTGGGAGAGGGGATGGGGGTGGAGGATGGTGGTGGCGAGGTGGCGGAGGAGGAGGGGGGGGGAGGGGGTGTAGGGGTTTTGGGGGGGGGGGAGGGGGATGTCGGTGTGGTGGGTTGCGAGGAGGGAGGTGTGGGGGGGGGAGAGGAGGGTGGAGAGGTAGGTGGGGAGGTTGGGGTGGGGGAGGAGGGGGGGGAGGGTGTCGAGGATTAAGAGGGTGGCTGTTTAGGGTATGTGGTTAGTCGTGGGGTGTAGGATGGGGGGAGAGGTGGGAGTGTGCGTACGCTTCCCGCTGGTGCGATGGGATGTTATTTCCCGCTGGACGGCTGTTGGATCTTTCCTCCTAGCTTTGACGAATGCCGTGACGCCTTTTGGGCGCTGGGGCGTTTCGTAGGAGATGTAGATCGTGTCTGTTTTTGACGTCTGCCGGTTTTGTGTGAGTGTTTGTGTTTAGAAGAGAGGGGATCATGGATGATGGATGGTGTTGGGGTGGGGGTGACTATACCTGCGCGTTGGCGATGTATTGGGCTATCAAGGGTTTGGCGGACTGCTCGATGCTGTCGAGGATCAAGGTGAAGGGTGACGCGGAGCCTTTGGCGGCGAAGAGGTTTTGGATCAAGAGGAGGTTGTGGAGGCGGCGGTGGGGGAGGGTGGGGTCTGTCATGTTGGGCTGTTGGGTCTCTGAGGACGGAGCGTAGATTCTTGATGGGGTATGGATTTTTCAGATAGAACTATTGGATTTTCTTTTCTTTTTCATTTGTAGGAGAGTAGAAAAGAGGAACGGCCGAGCGAAGGAGAAGTGTGAAAGAGGTCTACTTGTCCGTCGTGGGCCTTGAGCTATCTGTATATTTGGGAGTTACTGAGGATCTTCGAAGGTGGTAGAGGCGATGAGGTCGAGATTTGATGATTGTCAAGATCGAAGACGTAGAATAAACCTTTGTCGATCATGGACACAGAATCCAAGACTTTGTGTTTACACATTAGACGATGGAAGAGTTCGAAAGAGCTAGGATGCCTAGGATGCCAGCGGTAGAATACTGACAATTGGCGAGCTAGGTACGTTAGGTCATGAAATGTAATCATATAAACTGCCTATCCAGTATTCATCTAGCTTATCTTTCAACGACAACAACTTCCTCAAGTATTTCATTCGGATGATCTCTGACCAGAATTCCATCCGGTAGATCTAATCTATACTAAAGTCACTCAGACCACTTGTATGGAAATGTATGAGGTTACACGCACGCTTAATCGATATGTAAGGAGGTGCCATCCGATGATCTCCGTGACCAAGTAGGAATTCACAAGTGCGCTGGATTCCCAAGCTTGAGCCCACTCAGTCATTTTATAGTGCCAAATCTATCAATGAAACCCCAACCCCTGTCTAACGCAGCAAGTCTCGAAGATTACTGAAACTCAGGGGTTGGTAGATCTGGGTTGTTAAGCTCCATCCCACTCTGGCCCCCTATGCCACCCAAAAAGCCTCTCTGGGAACGAAGAGGCCTTCTTGGTCCTCCGAGCAGTCGAGCCCATAGTTGCTCTAACTGGCTCAGCTTGGGCTATCACGAGGAATAAGACCAGCCAAGATGGCATCGTTATCTTCGGCCACTTCTTTGGCTATGTAGCTCGGCACTTGACATTCGCCTGCTCCCTTGCATCCAGTATCGCTAGGCTGGATTGTGTAAACAATTGCCCATCCTTGAGCTCCAGTGTGGCTCTTGCTAAGCATTCTAGATTTCAAAGCTCTGAATCAATCTTGAAGCTTTCCAACCTCGTCGCCTTCCAAGTCATAATTGAAACATCCGGGCTCAATGGTCTCCAGCTACGTCAGATTAGCTGATAAACCCTATATTGACGCAGACAAACGCTCATGAGACCCTTGTAAGAATAATCATATAGAAGTGAAAGTCTGAGAGTGCACATACAGAGATGGAAGGGCGGCCATGTGCGTAAGAGACTCCTCTGGTAGTCAGAGGGCTGGTGGGCTGCGACGCCCCAATCCAGGAGGGAAGCTAGGCTCTGTTCTGACCAGATAGTCGCATTGACATGCCATCGTGCATCGTACTTTCTATTGCCTCTTCTCCAATCGGACTCTATGTCTCGTGCCTTTCATGGCACGCGGTTATGGCCGTTCCTAATTCGATGAGGGCAAGCCTCATTCTCTAGATATCTACTTGAAGTATTTAGTGCGTTCATCCATTCTCGATTACAATCGAGGTCCTGGATGTGGGCGCCCTTGGCGACACAGTCTTGCCGCTGGGAAGGTCAAAAGCTCCACTGGCCTCGAACCCATGTGTACCGAATCCCAGCAACGCAATGGCACTGGAAGAGCCAGTAGATACCATTGGGTCGCCACAGAATAAAGTCAACAATCGATCCACGACGTCTCGCATTGTTTCCTGGGGGATGACCTGAAGGAAAAACTGCCTTCGGAACGCGAACGTTGCAGCTTTGATTGTTTGGTGATAGACCAGCTTATATTCGTCATCACCCTCTCTCTCAGCCCACGAAGCCCCGTTTGATGCGACGACTGTAGATGGTCCTTGACTTGCGACACCCTTGCCAATCTTTTTCTTCTGTTGCAGACCGTACAAACGCATCCCAGCCATAGTGACTTTAGTCAGAGCGGCCTTGTTTTGATTTTCATAGCTATCGTTGGTGCCAGAGAGCGTGGGACTATCGAGGGGCGAGATGGCGCTTTCGACACGGTGTAGAGAAGTGTGCTTGCCGTTTGCCAATGCTCTTGAGCGTGAGGCAGGTCGATCAATTTCTGGACCCGGTATTGAAGATATGGTAGCTGCTCGTGTAAGGCCTTGCCGAGCCATTGTACCTTGACCAGGTACCTGCGACTGTCGGTCGCTCTGATGCCATGTCTCGGTCAAGATGCTGTGTTGCGAAGCAGGTCGGTCCAGGCTAGCCATAGCCTGGGCTACTCTTTCTCCTCCTCGTCCTTTAAGCTTCCTCCTCTTCTGTGTAGCGTCATCGAAGAGCGAAGAGAGGCTTTGGCGCTTGCCTTGTGTTTTCAGGGTGACTTGGGTCTGTTGACGGAAGTCTGGAAGGAAACAAGCCGGGGTGAAATTTGGGGTATCTTCAGGAGAAGGGGGAATCACAAGCATTGAATTGCTTGCTTCACTGATGATGGTAGAGGACAATGGTAAAGCGTAGACCTTAACCTCCTTTGGCATTTCCTCAGGGCAACTCTCTCCATCAGGGGCAGGCGAAGACGACGCAGGAGGAGTAGGCAGTGCACCATCCTCTAACTTCACAGCAGCGTATAGTAGTAATTCCGTAATGCCTCGACACCTGAGACAGTCTCCACCCCCTTTGTCAACTTTTAACAGTATGCCCTGCTCCGATTGTTTTCCTAGGCTTGTCCACCATGGTTGTGACAGCGCCTCCTCTTCGCCGTCCTGGTTCTGGTCTCCAAGCAAGCCTCGAGTCAGCCATGCTGCGGTAGATTCGTCATCTGTTGTGACGTCTAATGACGAGCCTGCTGCAAGGTATAGAGGTACGCTTGGGACGTGAAGGAGGGAGAGGAAATGTAGCTTGGTATTTCGGTCGATGGGGCTCTGCGCAAGCGTGCTGGAACTCCATAGCTGAAGGTCTATCTCTGTGTGAGCTTACAACGCGATTCGATTCCGAAAGTCACACCTCTGATCGCTACTGCCGGATCATCAGTAGATATTGAGCCTGCCCATACCTCAGTCATAGCTGTGACATTGCTCTTCCATGAAGGGACTTTGCAGTGGAACAACTACTCCACAAACCGCAGTGCACTCATAAGGTTAATAGTTATTGTAAACAGTCAAAAAGGATTGAACAAATGTCTTGGCATGATCTTACGGACGCGTCCGATCTTTCTCATAAAGATCTTCCGAGTTTCTATCCCGCCTTGCCTATCACTAAGAGATGTAGGTAGACGCATGGAAGCTGAAGGGCCAAATGAAGTAGAGAAAGGGAGAAAAATCCAAGAGCGGAAGGCGCGGCTCGACTATCGAAAAGTCAACATGACTTACAGGACCTACCTTTCATTGTATAATACACTCATGGTTATCGCTGTCTAATGATCTTCTCGTACAAATTCGATACGAATGTTAGCCGATGACTTCCTAGGGCGGTATGGTAGAATTTGATGAAATGGTCTGCAATATATGACGATTGTTAAAGATACTGTTTCACGATGCCATTGATCACTTTTATATCTGAAGTATGATGATAGTATCCTAATCCTAATCCAATACAAAAGCGAGCTCAATACTTAGACTACGCACCCCACTCGGTGCAAGGCCCCATCGCTCTTACTCCAAGGCGCTACAATTTCAGACGAACAACTCCTCTCAGTCTTCAACGCCTTAACCCTTGAGACCTTCCTCGCCTTCCCCTTCAGCCCATCCTTCTTCGCAACAAACGGATCCGTAAAAACAATCCCATTCCCCGCATGGAAGAAAAACGGCTTCCCCATTACCGCAGGCCTCGGTCCAAATTGAAACCGAATCGACTCCGCAAACGCACCCAGCTTGATCGCATCAGCCTCGCTCTCACGTCCACAGTTCACCTTCCATTCCGCGACCGCGGCGTCCATCTCGGCTTGCATTTCGATGAGCGAGCCTTGGATGTCGGTGCTGGACCAGCCGAGGCTGCGGGCTTCGCGCTCGAGGTCGAGGTATTTGCTGGCGTGGTCGGTGTGGATTGCGAGGAGGGTTGCCTGGTAGCAGTGGGGGCAGGAGGTGCTGGAGGGGCTGGAGAGGTATTTGCGGATGATGGGGGCGGAGGCGTTGCAGCTGGAGTGGGTGGTGGAGAAGCCGGGTTTGCAGGGGTAGAGGGGGATGTGGGATGTGTGAGTGCAGTTGGGAAAGTGATTTTGTCGACAATACACATGTTGGTGGGTGTAGATTGCTCTGTATGTAGTCCGATATCTTCCGTTTCAGGGTTTGACAGTTGTATATATAGCGTGATAAGATTGCCGGAATCTTTGCTATGCTACAGATGAGGTGTAAAAGTGTCTTCTGCAAGGCAGGGTACCAGCAAACTTATAGGTGAGGGAATACGAAATAGGCTTTGTATCTTTTGTTGAGGGCCACAATGCTCCTGTTCCATCAAAGAACTTTCGCCGCAGGGTCCGACCTATTGCTCGTATTATCGGGAGATGACAAGGCCACTATGGCTCTCTGCTCACCTTACATTGTCATATAGTAAAGAACAACGAACGCTGACCTTGTCTTGGTCCGTACCACGTGTTGGGAAGATTCGATTGATCCCTGTGACGTGTTCGTATGGGATGTCATCATGCCATTGCGAAGACATCACCAGTGGTCTCGAATACCCTTGAAGTCACCTTAGAGTCGTCAACCAATCGACTAGACAGGTCAACCCCGACGAATGACACACAGATCGGATGGCAAAATGCATATCGTGTGCTTTCGATGATTTTGGACCTCAGCGTATGTAACAGACAAAGGACACCCTTTGCTCGAATTCTTGTATATTCATAAAGTGGAAGACCCATGATAAGGACAAGTATGCGGATGATGAGATGCAACTCTACAGGACTGCTGTGGCACTGTCTCGTGGGCTGTAGCCCAGTCGTGTCAGTCTATGCACCAACACCTGATGCCTATATATGCCATCTTGAACCTGTCCCGTTCTGCCTTGAACAGCACCTGTAAGCCACTCGTTCCCTTTGTAAAGGTGGTAGTACTTTTCGTACGTACACACCCTTCCAATTCGGTTGTTGGGTTTCAGCTACCGGATCCGGTCAATTTAGCCACATCCGTCTCCGAGGGCGGAAGGAAACATATGTACCAGGATGGCCCACGGTATCTATCAGATTATGTTGTATTGCATAATCGTCAACCAAAATCACACGAGACGTGACTTTCGCGAAATCTTCGAATTCGCTTATGAAGCTATTTTCATATTGTAACTTCAACTAAATATGTTTGCGGAAAACCAACAATGAAAATTCGAGAACATAGCACAGGCAGCTTCTCACCGTTCTGAATAGACCAAAGGGCATTTGACGGTATCGGTACCTTGAAAGACATCACGCAATGTGTCTAAAGTTAGTAGTGGTCACTGCTCAATGCCTCATCCCAATGATATGCTGTTTGCAGGTTGTTGCATTGTTCACGGATGCTGCTTTCGGTCAGGAGACAATACCAATGGCTTTTGCAGAAGGACCACAAGAATATTACTCCCATTCAAGTGCTTCGATGTAGCCACTTCACAAGCTAATCTCACAACTTGCTGGTGGGAATGGAGCCTGGAAGTTGACGTTGGCCGTTCGTCATTGGAAGCTCCACAATGGTTCGGACTCGGCGGCAAGCGGACGCAGAGGGGCAAGCAGCTGATCCTACTCTGATGGCACCGACGGTCAATCCAATACCTTCAACACCGGCATCAGCACCTCGGAAGGAAGAAGAGGCGAACGAGCTAGGCTCGAAAAAGCTGACTGTGACGAAGGCAACAGCAAAGAAGGCGACTTCAACCAAGGCGACAGCAAAGAATCAATCTTCTAAGATCAAATCAGTAGAAGACGAAATCAACAGTCGCAGCACATCGTCTGGTGAGAAAGATCATTCCATCGCCAACGATACAGCCCGGGCCGGACTGGTCGCGAAAAGACCAAAGACGCCAGCCAAAAAAGGACAACGGAAGAAAACAATTAAAGAGATAATCAAGCCACCATCAAAGGAGTATGAAGTCAGAGACATTGAAACACCTGGCGCCAAGCCGACCAAGAAAGAAGCTGGAGCTAAACCGAAGGCCACACGTACGAAGTGTGCCATTGAGAGTGATACTGCCGAGAAGGACGGCGTCTCTGCGGTGGGTCATCCCCAAGGAAAAAGTCCCGCAGCGAAAAATTCCAAAGCGAGTTCACCCGCGGGCGTCCCCCCCAGTGGTGAAATTGATCCAGATATAACCGAGACAGATGAAGACCTCGAGCAGAGGATTAAAGATTATGAGAAAAGGAAGCGCAAGCAAGCCCCCACCGGTGGCGAAGCTGATCCAGACATAACGGAGACGGAAGAAGAGCTCGAGCAGAGGATCATAGATTATGAGAAAAGGAAGCGCAAGGAAGCCTCCAAGAAGAGGAAAGCGCCTATTGCTGAGGTCACGGCGGGCCAGCAGTCCGCCGAGCCGCCGAAGAAAAAGACCAAGAGGTCTGCTATCAAGACCGCAGCTGCTAAAAAAGTTGACCCGAATGATGAACTTGAGAAAGATAGGCCCAGCGGTTACAGTTCGAAGAAAGCAGCAGCCGCGACTAAGAAAGCTGCAAAATTACGCAAGCTTCAGACTGAGCCTACACCTGGAACCAGAAAGTCGGCAAGGATCAGCGGTAATTTAGACATCTTCTCAAGCGGAGACGAGAGTAAACCGGTTAGAAGACCTCTGAAAGTTCGTTTCAGAAAGCGTACGAAGACGCCTGATATACCAAACAACCAAATAGGTCTTGATGAGAATGAAATCTTTAGTCCTAGATTTCCGATCGACAAACCTAAGTCAGGCAAAGTCGTTAAGAAAACGCACCATGAAGACGATTTTCCCACCGAAGGTGAGAATGCATAATACAAGTGGGCAAGGAATGTACTAACACTGTGAAGCTGAGCAGAGGAGGTTGAGATGGGAGGCCAAGCGGAGAACGTTGACATCTTGGGAAAGGACGACAATAGCAAGGCTGACAGAACGTTTGATCGCCCAAAAGGAGAGCGAAAGTGGTGATGGGCCCAATCTCGTTGATGAACTACTCCCGTTACGATTTGAACGTGGCTTGCTTGATAGCTCCGGACATGGCATTGTCGAATTAGGCCCACAAGACTCAGAGGCACAGATGCCAACGCTGACAAACGACATTCATCCTATCTGGGCGTCAAGGAATTGTACCTTCTCCAAGGGACCAAGCGACAGGCATAGAGCTTACAGCCAGAGGGTCTATGAGGCCATCTCACCAGCTCTCAGACTGGCATCGCACTGGATCGAAGCGCCGGAATTTGAGGCATTCTGGCATACCTTGTGGATTGGAAGTCTCGGTCAGAACAAGAGAACGAGCGCAGTTACCATTCACGCGAGAGGTCCAGGTGGTGTCTATGGCAAGACACCGTTCCACAAATTGAAAATTGCCAGATCTGAACAACCAAACAAGGACAAGGCCGCCAACCTGATGCTGGAACTAGCAGAGCTTGAGAGTTTGGAGTGGAGGTTCGAACCCACAAAGACCAAGTATGAGGGCTTATCAACAACAGAGGGCCAAGTGTCCACCTTGCACGATTGGTTCGAGCGTGACATCCTCTACGACTCCATGACGCCTCTAGATTCGGCTAGGAATACGTCTGAAAGACTGCGAGTCCTCTTCTTTCTCGCGGTACATCTATGTCGTCAGCTTGTTCAACAGGTGTATCACCACCTATGGGCCCGAGACTTCGGTGATGTAACGCCACCGGTAATCTCCAAAGTCTTGTTTGAGAACGCTGATGGTGCCTCTGACTTTCTGGAAGTGGCATGGGACACTTTTATGTTCACGGGATGTATTGTGCAGATGAACTCTCATCAAAATACGCAAGTGGACTGCCCGGATGGCTTATGCATAGCGCTCGGTAGAAGAGCGGCAGGTTGGAAGGGTTGTGCATCTCCGAAGGCTTTTGCTGCAGTTCCTATGAGATGGATTAATGATCTCTTCCTGGATACCCATTGGTCTCACAAGAGAAAGCGCTCGTACTTCCCACGACTTCCTCACGGGAATCTCCCTTATTGCGCTGCGGGGCCGTTCACATAACTTACATGGAGGATAAGGTAGAGTCATGGTGATATGACGGCGCTACCCGCGCCACCAGTTCGGGCACAGTGTAAGAGAATAATGTGTACTCTTTAGTTTTTCAGTGGTAGGAGTTGTTAGAGTAATAGTCCCAACAGCTAAAGAAATTACATCTTGTATATTAAACCTGCCTGGCACTATATTAGCTGTTTGTGGATTGACGCAAAAGACAGCGAATGCATTTATGCATCCTGCGCTTTCTATCCGTTTGGTTGTCGTCCGTCTTGTGAACAATCAAGAGCATCATTCGAAGCCAGACAGACCCATAATCTTGTTGTCCCCAGATCTATGCTCAACCACAACGTTGTCGGCGCACAGTCGCTGATCGACATTGGCATTACTCCGGGTAGGACCCCAGCAGCATACGCCCAACCGGGAGTTCCCCTGTGCCCTCAGAATTTAATCATTTGTGCGGCTTTATCCCTTGCGTTCTTATCCGAGTCAACTTCTAGGTGAACTTGGCACCCAAGTATGAAATGTCAGAGACCATTGTGGTATGATGGAGATTGTAGAGGAGTAGGACAACTCATATCTATAGGCCGTGGCCAAAACAGGCCAGACAGTGTATTGCTAGCCTCACGGGCCCCGTTGTCGACCCCAGATTCCCATTCTCTTCTATGTCCTTGTAGATGATCTTCATGCTGGGATGCAATCCCACTTCCCTCGTCGTCTTGGGCATAATCAAGCCACCAAGGCTTGCCGATTATTGTAGGGGTGTAGGGTCCCGTGAATGAGCGATTACTCATGCACTGAGTCCGTCCTCAGCCATATCCTTAAGATCACTCGCAAACATGTTGTGTCAGACGCTGCTGCATATTCCCAACACCATCTTCTGTTGTGGTCTCGCCAATGATGGTCTTCCCGTCATAGTCTTTTAATGTGAGGGGTGATCGTAATGGACAGAGGGTGTCACGGGTGAAGATCCTTCAAATGGACATAGTTGCGTCGGCAGATGGGATAAATTCGCTGTCAATGTACGGACGCCGACTGGAAGGCACGGCAGGTGGATACACATACCATGTAGGCACCGATCTGTTACGCAATAGATGAGCCTTTCAGAGCCGTAATCCTTCGAGGATCGCAATGTTTCCCATGATAGTTTGTCAATCAAATGTTCGTTGCCGGCAGGCCAGTCGCTAAGCACTTTCGGTTTAGCGGACCTCCTGAGCTTGCTAGCCAAAAGGGGCTTAGCGGTCAGCTTGCGGGTTTCTACGACATACGTCTCAAGAAGTGTCCAATATATAAGCACTCATGTCATCATGTTCTATAGATGTCTAAGAAGGCGTTACGCCGAAGCTCAGTGCTTTATTTGATCTCGAGAAGCAGGTAGAACCAAGATCGAGCCTGCGATGCCACAAATACAAATTCTCGCCCCCTCCATCATTCAGTACTATCATCTGGCTATATGACCAGGATTCCTCTCGCTTCGTTCTCCCAGCCTTTGGGTCAGCGTGGACATAGTACCCGGAACTCTTGACCGATCTAATTGTTGTCTCTCTCGCATACCCACAGTCTCATTGCGAGCCAAGCTAAAGGAAACGTCTTTGACAGGATATACTCAAGATGCTTTATAGGAGGCGTGAGATGGCGTTCGAACAGGAGGGCACCCACAGTGGTCTACTGACGTAGAGTAGTGCTCTCTCGATGTGGGGCTAAATCCCCGATTGGAAGATGGTTTCAGTGGAATCCTATAGGATTCACGCACTTCGGTACTTACTGCTCAAATACGCCCGGCTGAGTTCGAGAATATAAGCGTGGGAATGATCCTAAATGTAGATGGTTTCGAGCGTTACTCTTTCCAGGAAGCTGTGAAAATGACCATGATACCTTCCTGCCAAATTCTGACCCGAAACATTGTATGGGCGATCGTATGGCATTATCTCGTTGTCTATAATCTCGGAGGCTACCGAGGGTCGATAGTTGTGCACGACAACATGTTAGCTCTACGCCTCAGTGCTGACGGTCACTCTTGCAAGGCGCACGTGTTTGGGCCTGCCGAAACAGAGAAGAAATAGCGTAGCAAGGTCTGGCTATTGCTAGGGACATTCGAGACACAGAATCCTCTTTCAGTCTACGCTTCACTGACCTTGGTGTGTGCCGCAGCCTCCCCTACGCTCATTGCTCGTTTAGGTTACTTCCTCCTACACGGCACGGCTGCGGCACGACGACCACGGCTAGTTTCGCCCTTTGAAACCTTTGACGGCATCTTTCAGCTCGAAGTTTCCCAATAAGTAGTCACCAATGGCTTTCTCCATCATCAAAATGCTCCTGGCAGCCGCTCCAGTGGGTTCGTTCCCAGCAGGTCTTGCTTTTGATCTGAAGCACAAAAGTGTTGTCTTACAAGATGAATCCAGGATCGACTTTCACGGTCTGTTGTTTGCGAAATCATCAATGATCAGGACCAACCCCGCAACGGGATCAAAGACTGACTGTGTAATAGCCTGTCAATTGGGCTCTGACCGGTGTAACCGCAGCCTTAACAATTGGTCGGTACGCCATTCGATGCTATAACTCACGGCGGTTCTATTGGGATGATCTGGTGCATTTGTTTGCACTCGCAGTCCTCATCACACACGGTGCAACGAACCAGCTGTCGTTGAACTCCAAGGCGGCAATAGCAAACGCAGCCAAAACGAACCCAAAACCGTCTCAAGCTGAGCTCATCGGGCTCTACGAGCACAATTACAGTATCAGCACTGTCAATAATTGTTTCTTATACTTAGTATTCTGGCTAGTCAAGTTGTCGTTCCTGCTGTTCTATCGCTTTCTGTTCCAATCATCGGCGACGTTCAAGAAAGTCTGGTGGGCTGTACTGGCCTTTACGCTCTTAACCTTCTGGGTGCCTATTGCCGGCGTGCTCTCAACATGCGCTGGCGCCGACACTGTGGCTGCGTACAGTAAGCATTCCATGTGTAATCTTCCCCTCTGGCTGTATAACAGAGCGCTGACCTCGCTTGTCACAGAGGCCTGCCAGGGTCAGAGTCATGGTCGTATAGTGAAGTTAGAATACAGTTGCGCTGTCAATGTTGTCTCTGATCTAGCGAGTATGTTGTCTATCTTGTTGCTCTGGTGTTGTAATTCTTAACTAAGTTGACGACCAGTAATGGCTCTACCTTTCTGGATGCTCAGAGATCTCAAGATAACCGCACCACAAAAGATCGCCCTGGGTTTCATATTTTCGCTCGCGGTCGTCTGTGTTGTATTGGACATTGTCCGGGTAATCCAGGCTGTCAATCAGCGTCAAGCACTTTACACGATCATCGAGATCAACTTCGTCGTCATCATCTCCTGCCTACCAACGTATCGCGCTCTGCTAGGTATGAAGCAGCGGCGGCATTTGCGCAGACCATCCGCAAGCTATCCCTGGAGATCGGTCAACGGCGCTTTCGGTAAAAGCGAGGATGGCGACCAAAGGCATCTCAGGATTCCGGACCGCAGTGAGGCACAAACGGAGGAGACGTCCATTTGTATGACTCGGGAACTCGAATTTATGAAGGGGGAGCACAATCCATAGCCATTACGTCGCCACGACGCCGATCACAGTTCCTTCCCCCGTATCCAGACCAAGGTCTTCTCATAGACTGAGTCACTTAGTTTCTGGCCGACAGTGTGACGGGATGGTCAGGGGTAATATCTACACTCCCAACACTGGAATAAACCATGGATATCCTTGGGGGTTATAGAGGGGGCGGGGCGCTGGCATGGTTCGACAAGTTGCAATTCGTGGGCAGACGGTACTTTCATTCGTCTTCGGTGGGCAGCCTTGTCGTGAAGGGCAGAGGGATGATCCTGCCAGCTAGTAGTAGTACATGAGGGCACCTAAGGCGACTAGGTCATGGAATTTCGCAGGGAAACGTGAGTTTTACACGAGGTCGAGTCAGAAGCTGAAACCATTTACAACGTATGGTCTCTACAACATTCGTCAAGAAGGAGCGCAGAAGGCTCTTATTGTTGTATGCGTATCGACCAGTCTAACAAGGGAAGACAGAAAGCCTTAAACTCAATTCTTCGACCCGAGGTCATTGCGATTTCTACGGCCTACAAAGCTAGAGGTATCTGCAACGGAAACACAACACCAACGAGATGGAAGTCTCATCCGGTCTAAGTAAGTCTCTACTGCTTAGCCTCTACTGCTCTGCGAGTAGTGGACGATCTATGCTGGTGTTATCGGGTACCATTTATCCCACATAAGATTGGGGTCGTATCTCTTCTTCAGCGCCTGCAATCTTGGCAAGTTCGATCCAAAGACACTCTTGGACTTCTCAGCACCCCCGGAGACATTGGCATAGATGGCTGTCACGTCTCTCTGCCCATCTGCCTGCACACCTGCTTTGACGCCAGCCTCCCGCAGCTTTTCTCTAATATACGTCGTCAAAGCTGAAGCCTCACTCCTCATGGTCTGATCGAGCTTGGGGTCTTGCCACAGGAAACTCGGAACCACAAGGGCAGTGTTGTATCGCGCAGAGTATGCTGTTGCATCGGCCGGCACCGACGCCACCTTACGGTAATCGCGAAGGTCCAAGACGCAAACTGAGGGTTGGATCTGCGAACCGTACTTTTCTTTCGTCTGCCTGTATCTAGCGAAAATGTCTAGGACGAGGTCCTCATCGATTGGGTAGTCCATGTGAGCGGAGCTGGCCGCGTGACGGTCGAAACCAGGCAACGCCATACCTGGTGGCGTGACCGTGCATTTTGCGTAGCTCGTCATACCGCCCATGGCCATGATAGGATCGAGGTCGAAGACTGGCTTCGCGAGGGAGCGCGCTTCCTCCTCCGGCCCGTCATAGAATATGATAAAGCCTGGGGAGAGGGGAGCTCCCGGGGGCGACATCAGAATCATCATAATCTGCAACTTCCCGTTCGCTGGCTCGATGGCTTCCGTGTGGAGCTTGTTCGCAAGCGAGACACACGCCCGTAATTTATCGGGAGGGAAGAGGAGCATCTGCCTGTGAAGTTGTGTTATGGCTCGTTGATTGCAATTGTTCAGATGTGGACTTACATGAAGCAAGGACCTTGCTCATGTGCACGATATTTGAATTCAGTGCATATACCAAAATTAGGACCCCCGCCGCGGATGGCCCAGAAGAGGTCCTGATTCTCGTCTCCGGAGGCGTTGAGGACCTCACCGTTTGCGAGAGCAACTCTAGCTGATACCAGATTATCTACGGTGAGCCCGTACTGGCCTGTCAGCCAGCCAGCACCGCCGCCGAGTGTGAGGCCTCCAATTCCTGCGCCTGTCAGACAAAACTCAGTGGCGATGCTAGATCATAGCCCTACCTGTCTCGTTCACGGCGCCGAAAACGACGGAAAGCCCTTCGGTTTCTGCCGGCTGCTCCAGGTCTCTCGCAAGGCAACCGCCCTGGGCGGTGACTGTCATCGAGGACTTGTCTACGGACGCCTGATTCATTTCTTTGAGGTCTACGGTAAATGTGAGCCATACACCCCAGTCGTAAGGGAGGTCACCGGTCTTACCTATCACGAGGCCCGTTCCAGAGCTGGCGCCATGGTAGGAATGCCTTCCTCCAGCAACGGCGACATCCAGGTGGTGCTTGTCGACATATCGAATGCACGCCAATACGTCTGCTTCGTCTTTCGCGTACACAATGATTCTCTGATGTAGTCAGCTGTCAATGAAACGTGAGAATAACTGTTTCGAGTCCGAACGCACAGCCTCCTTAGTATATGCATGATTCCACCGGTCTATCGCAGCATCATATTCGGTCTGCGATGCGTGGCCCTTGATGACGACTTTTCCTTTGACAGAGTCTTTCAGACCCTGCAGGTCCTCATCCGTGAGACTTGACGCGTCGTTGCGTGACGGCTCGATTTTTGGATCCATCTTGCTGTTGTTTGACCAAGGAAACGATGTACGAAATCTTTGTGTGATATATGTATGTTATAAGGGAGGGTTAATGCCAAAGGTGCAGCAGTGGTACAATGTGGCAGATCTATATAAGCAGAATTGACAATAAGGAACGTCAGCGCTAGGGGTGGGTTGGTCAGCGCTAGGGCAGGCTGATTGGCTGGCCCAAGGAATCCTCCAAATCCTTCAGAGTTGCACCAACCCCACACTGGGGCCCTCATCATCTTTCGTCATCAGCCATATGACAGAGAGGCATACTCGGATCCCTAAAAGCCCTGGAAAGACCTCTCATCCTCCAGAGGTTACAAAATTCACCAATGATAAGTTAACACAACTCTTGGTTTTCCTTCGGAGGGCTGTAGCTCAGAAGAATTGGAAATATAGGAAGGACGACATGTAGCTAGTGACGACAAATGGCTCACGCAAAGAGGACCGCGTCTTCCCTGTTGTGATGCTTTCGGTGGTACTTCGCTGCATGATACAATTTGTGGGCCAGAGAATATAAGAAAGTGGATTTTATACCTAACGAGCATGTCCGCCAACTATTCTACTGCTAAAACAAATGATGCCGTTCTGCGAGAACCGCATTACACGATGCCGCTGCGAGAGGCTTCCGAAAAGAAGTTCGTTCGTTCATTCATATCTTCATTCATACAGTACAGCGCAGTACACTGGCAATCAACAGATGTGTTCCTCAATTTTCATCCGCAAACGCGCTGAAGAGCTCCATTCATAACACTATATCGTACCCTTGTCACTGTAAGGTAGCAAATGCACTTTCGACTTCCCCAGCGCCATCACCGAAATCAAACCATTCTCTTACGCTAAGGTTGGGAACCCGCCGGGTTTCAAACTGTCGATGAAGACCAGTTTCCGCACCTCGCATGTCTTGGACAGCTTGCGTGTTGAGAAGGTATAGAAGATGCGGATTCCCCGTTTGAAGTGTCCGCAAGCGTATCTCTGGATCAAGGCTCATGCCAATTTTGTAGAACGTTGTGTTCTCCATGTGGATCAGGTACAGGTAGCCTGGGGAATGGGGCTCAGTCCGCTCACGGCGGATATTTTCCAAGTCAGCTTCGATAGCTGGAGGAGTAGGTAAAGCTGCGGGTGAAGCTGTTGTCACAGCTGTTGCACGTCGTTCCTCGGTGTCAATTAAAGCTTCGAAGAGCGGGAAGGATTGATGTTCTACTGTTACACGGCGTAGGGTCGGAATGAATGGAGGGTGAGGTATCGGTAGCTGGCGAAGCCGATCTTGGAAACCCACGTCGGAAGTAAGTGGCTGCCATTCGAACCAATGATCAAACCCCTGCTGGAGACGAGCCATCATGTCCTCTGGAATTGAAAGGGCTCCATTTCGAACAGGGCCTTGTCCAGAATGACGCCTGCCGATACCTACCTGAACAAAATGACCGGGTCCACCGTGACCGTTGCAGAGGAACCAGATGTATGCTGTAACTTGAGGGTCCGCAATATCAGCCTCGAACTTCGCGCGGACGTTGACATGGGTCATGGCTCTTGGGAGACCCCAGAGGTACTGAGGAGAGAGGTAGTACCAGTGGTTTGGGGCGCTAGCGCTTATGTTCGTTGCAATCCCTTCGTTTCCAACCCTCACTATGTAATGAGCTTTTGCCATGTTCGACTGTAGATGATCAACGATGAACGTGCCTTGCGAGGCTCTGGTGGGCAATTCTTGAGGACATCTTTAAGCCATGAGACCATCACAATAGTGGGTAATGTCGGTAATACAACAAGAAGCGCGCAATTAGGCAGCAGGATACTAGTTCTAGAGAAACAGCGACATGCTAGCGGCTTGGCATGTCAAGAAGATGTACGTTAATGCATACGTACGCTACAGCACTGAAAATGCCATACCTATAATATAAAACATGAAGCTTAATCTCTATATCCCTATTCTATATTTCGTGTCTACTTTCCTTCCACATCTCTTGGAAGCTAAGCTAGGGAGGCTACATTAACCTAGAGGCTTGAATGAGGAGGAGTTCGGCCCTTTGCGTTGAACCGTGTCTGCCATCTGGGTTACTAACAGATGTGTTAGAGATTTTCCAGGTACTAGGCAGGTCTGGAGACATAGTAATGATTTGTATTCTCCGATGAAAACATGATAGCTATCTCGAAGACAGGGTCTATCTTATCTTTCGAAACTGCAAGAGTGTAGTCTTACCTTACATATGTTGTACGAGTCTCTAGGGCCGGCATCCTTCTAATCAGCAGTCGTTAAGTCAAGAACCACTTTACCCACGGCGTGTCCACTATCGGCCCGTTCGAAAGCTTTCTTGTGATCTTCGAGACGCCAGATACTACTCACGACGGGACGACATTTGGCCCCCTCGACCAGCTTCGTAATCTGCTCCAATTGCGTTCCGTTGGGCTGCATGATGAAGAAGAGAATGTTAACATCCTTTGCCGTACAGCTAACAGGTCTCATCTGCTCTGGCGGCTGGACAATGCTGATCAGCAAACCACCGTCGTGAACAGGTTACCATGCATCTTCACGGATTTGTCTGCCACTGCAGGCAATGACGATGTCGATCTGATTTTGGGGGTTTTAACCCCACTCGCGAAGGTTGATCGCGCGATACTTGATGGCCTCTTTCGCCCCAAGGCATTCTATCTTTGGAAGAGGAAGATATCGCAGTGCCGGTGAGGAACTCACTTCAGAGACTCCCACACAGGGCCCCTACTCCCTTGATTTCCAAACTTGATTCATGCTTTGATTTCGTTGATTTCGAAGACTTTGATACCATGAAGCTAGGTAGCGGTACTACCTAGCTATTTTGTTCGTACAATTTGAGATCTTGGGTCGAGGAGGGTCCTATGGAAAGAACTTTCTGAGTGTGTATTGATTCCGTATGACTCATCGGATCAAGCCAGTCTCTTCTTATACCTCGCCTTCAAGTATGGTAATACAACCTAAATCCGGGTTTCAATCCAAAGGTGCGGGATTCGACAAAGCCGGCTATTATTATGGTTTCCTACGTCAAGGTCTGAAGGTCATCCAAGGTAAGAATAATTGGGCGTCTATAAGGTTTAAGGTTTGTATATTTGACTTTGACACTGGTGAAGCCACTTGTACAAGGCAGCCAATCTTCGAATTTCAGGGGAAAACTTGGTATATTATGCATTGTTTCCTATATCAAGCATTTGTTTATCTTCTTCCTTGCTATCTTGCTCGCCCTTCCTGCGCATTCAGCTAACACATCATTATTGCCCACCACTCGCATCCAAGCTTGAAAACGCATCTGTACACACGCAATATCGAGAACCAAGTAGGGGAGATTCAACATGCCGCAGTTCCATGCGAAAGAGTCTAGCGCAGACGTACAATATAATACTCAAGGACCATCATGGAAGACGGTTTCCCATCATTTCCTCATTGCCCTGGGTACCATCACATCCGCCATCCTACATGTCGTACCATCCATCTTCCTTCGCCCTATATCTCCCCATTGGATCATTGTCCCCTTTGCGATCCTACATCCGTTGTGGCTCATTGGGTTGATCGCCCATACGCCACCTCGTAAAGCCGCGTGGGTGGTGAAAACATGGGCAGGAAATTGCGAACTTGGGCTCACGTGTCTTACGGGCATCGTGTGCGCATCGACGCTCACTCTAAACGCCCTGAACCTTCTGAATATGATGCACACGCATATATATCCCGGAGTGCCGATATATGAAACTGGCAATGCCTCCGTCGAATGCGAGTGGGCGGGTTACATCTTCGTGCTCGCCTTGACAGGTGTTATGTTGACGATCCCGATATACTTTCAGTGGTTGCCAGTAATGTCGATCGTTACAATATGGACGACAACTATCAGATCTACTTCCTATGATCAGAGGGGAAACCACCTCTACAACAACATTAACAAAAGCACTGCGACCGAAGGCTGGTATGAGGCGCCATCAGTCATCGACGAACATTCAGCAGTCGAACTAGGTCCGAAGGAAGAAAAGTCCACAATGTATAGCGACTGGGATGTTCCCGATACAGCTTCGTGGGCCCAGGACAAACGGGAACGTCTGAAGGATCTCAAAGACCGACGAACCGCCCTACACATCGCACTCGATGATTTAAATGAGCTTGAGGCTCTGAGGGCTGACTTTGAGAAGATAATCGGATTGGCGAACGAGTTTGTGAGGGATATGGACGTCAATATGGGCACCTAGTGGTGGTATAACGAGGCTCGATGCGTGAAAGTGGTCTTGGATAGGAAAGAACGATCCATATCCACGGAGACTAAAGTACTTTGGTCTTGCTTGTGGGTGGGAGCTACCCTGGATCTCTGATGTTCTCAGGTAAGCTGCTGCCATGAACAGAAGTAGAAATGGAGGTTACGGAGGAACCATTTTGTCATGAACGAGTCCATGACATCGCTAAAGCACATTCCCATCAAGAACGTAATATCGTTTTTCCCACACATCACTTCCAATTCCAACTACCTCCTCTCACCCCAGCCACTGCGCTTACATCATCCCACAGCGTGTCAGCGTTGACTAGAAGCCCACATCGGAAAGCCAATCTACACCCCCCCTCCTCCCGAAAATAGTCGCCCCTGTCAACTACAAACTTTGCATTATCTTGTACTTGTTCTATTGAAGGCGCACTGTACCCAAACACCAAATGATAGGAATTTCTCCACGACAAAGCAAGACTCGACACCAGAAGGTCTGATCCGTTGAAGCGTGGGTGGAAAGTGGCGCCCATGGTGAGAGAAATGTACAGAATTTTGGGCGACTTAGGTCACCCTCATCGACTGACCTAAAGAAAGTGGTTGCTCGAATGGATCACCTATTTGATACAAGGGCTGCGATGAGAACAATGCTATTCCGCGACACGGAAACGGCGACAATACTCACGATCAGTGCTCAAGTCACGGTATAGTGGGAATTAACATGACATCGAGACTCACCTTCCAACTACAAGAAACACTTGACAAAACATATATCATCACAAATAAATGGCATAACACATAACACACTCCACACTCCCTTCTCCATACCCATCTACTCACACCGCCAACACATATCATCCAAATCGGTAAAGATCTCTTTATGATTACAAACCTTCGGCCTCGAACGATGAGGCAGGTCGAGCGTCTTTCGATACCCGTCGTCACCGCCGTCCCGCGCCATGTTCATCCCGTCCAGCCAGTAATAGCAGTGCTCGTTGCACTCGTCGGGTGCGGGACGAGCGTTGGGTGGTTGCGAAGCGATGTTGCGTGATTGACCGTTGAAGTGGTATGTATCCAGAGGGCGCAGGAGGCTAGATCCAATGGTGTTAGCGGGATAGGGCGTGATTGTATGTTTTGGATTGGAACAAATAGAGATAACGAGCGTACTCCTCTATCCGTAGCGTCTTACTGTTATGCGCATACGTGATCGTATAGCAAAACTCATTGTCCGCATCGTCATCCGCGCACAACTCCTCATTTTCCCGCTCGTGCGCATCCCAGCACTTGGGAACATTGTGCTCGATCCTCGCGTCGTCGTTGCAGAGGAACTGCGCGAGGTAGGCGTGTCCGGTGTGGTAGTTTGTGTAGTTGGCTTGCATGTAGTAGCCCCACCGGTCGTAGGTTGGCGCCTCGCAGTAGCATCGGGTGACGCTGAGGGTGTCGCCTGTGATGCCGTTTTTGGGCGCCTTGCCGTGCTCGTTTTTGGGGGGAGCGATGTCGCGGCCTGGACAGGCTTCTAGGGATGAGGGGCGGAAGTCGGGGCGTGCTAGTGCTGAGAGGAAGGTGAGGAGGAGACTGATGATTAGGTTGAGATACATCTTGATTGCTTGGAGTGGTGTGGGTAAGATTGTCAAGATGGTTGAAGGAAGGTTGCGAGAATGTGGAATGCTGAGAGAGGGCCGAGGAAGGTTCTTTTTATGCCGTACGAGGAATTTTGAGTTCAGGTGCTATCGCCTTGAGTCACTTGTTGGGTCGCTGGGTAACAATTTTTTGTGAAATTCCACCGACGCCACAGCCTTGTCTTGCATGAAGCCCCACAGAAATCCACATGTTGGGCAAGTAGCTTGGATTCAGAGCTTAAAAGAAAGCTTGGCTTCGCCAAAAGCCTTAAACAGGGACGATGGCTTCATTTTGAATTTATGAAAGGTAGCGATATCGTCTCATAGGGATCAGACCCACACTAGGGAGACCATTGCCTTGAGTTGCAATCTGATGTGGGTACTCAAGTCCCACCGAGATATTGACCTCACCTATGAACGCGTATAGGTAATTGCACATTTGAGGAGCACTTGTTTCAAATCCGTTCATTGTCTACTCGTGTTGGAATAGTCAGTAGTCAGTGCTGTACTCGGTTGCATGGACTTCATAATAGAATTCTGGTAGAGTAAATCCCACATTGATATATCTACTTGCATTCCGTAACTTTCACTCACCAGTGGCAGTAAGGTTGAAAACCCATAGGGCAGGAAGGAAGATTGACGTTCCTTCTGTGTATGCTTCCTAATGCGTTGGTATCAGCAATGAAATGTCATTATCTCGATATCTCTATTTTGTATATATATAGTAAACTCATCAGGTCATTGCAATGAGGCTGATGCTTTGGGCTGAGCGAAGTTGGACAAGTACGAAGCTCGTTCAAGGGCGATGGGCTCATTGTACCCACCAAAGTGAACGATTGTCCTTCTTTACCGAAGACCATAACGTGCGCTTAGAGTAACCTCTTCCCTGAGAGAGTATAGGCAACCGAGGATAAAACAAGGGGTCGATCATGGCTTGACCTTCCAATTTTGCCTTGATGATACAAAGTTCTGACGACCAGAGTCTTTGGGAAAAGGATGCTATTGTCAGATGTCTGTGAACAATCTTGACTTTAGGCGACGGAAGACCACATTGATGAATGATCCTACCGTGTGAAGCAGGACCAATCGATCAATCCGGTTTGCAGCTGCTGGCTCAAAGGTCGGTTGGCATGATTTGCCACGAATGCTGAGTTGCACCAAGTTGGTCGATTTCCATACTACGAGGCATTTGATAGCTCTTGACCCGCCACAGCGTTGATAGGTCGATCGGTATCAAATTTTGGCGTTTCTACGCCTCTGCCAGAGGACTATTTGGCAAGGGCAGTTAAAAGTTATGTTGACTATGGGCGAAGACTGCCTCTTGCTCAATCGTGCCTCCATGAAAGCAGCATCACCAGAATGGCGATGTTCTGAATATATCCTGGCCACCTATGGCTGCTCGGAGGCTAAGTCGACCGGCGAATGGATCCGTACTCCAACTTTGCCCGCATTATTGGTGTAGAGCTTCATGTTCGGTTGGAAATCGCTTCGCACCATTGTATGCCTGAACACATCATCTTCGCAGAATGGTTTTCATCTCTTCTCCAGCCCCATATTCATTGTCCTCGCATGCCGGTTGGAAAGTACCCAACATCTTTCACGTGGACCTTCAGGTGTGCTACCTCCTTCTGATACCGCCTTGGCTGCCACGATAAAGGGATCTCGTTGATATGCTCTTTCCTGAAGGTCATCTGCTCTCCACTCGGAAAGCCAACCCAATCCTCCAATCGGTAGGTATCTTGGGCGATACCCCAGAATGTGCCGTCTTTGATCTTGGTGATTCGGAAGTAGATGGCTTCGCCACAATCTGAGGTGGAGTTATGAATGACAACCCGAACGATACAGCTTGGGAAGAGATAGTGCGCCATCTGACGAGGTAGGATCTGGCCGGACCAATCTGTCGCTTCATCCATGACGACAGGGTTGATCGATCCTGGCATGTTGGTTATCTTTGTACACAATTAGGGGCTGTAAATGCAGACTGCGGATACTAAGAAGGAGCAACGGGTAGGAGGTCTCCGCGTAACAAGATCTCTTGAATATATGAAAGATATCGCAGCTGGGTAAGAAGAAAAGGATGATGGCTTTGGCAGGATGTCGCTTATAATCTCTGTTTCGTACATATGTTTCATACATACGCTAGTACTAGCTCAGTGTAGTGATACTGGCCTACTAGTGATTTTCTTGTTTACTCCATCAGCATTTCCACCAGAACATGAAAAGATACAACCCACCTTGCCAAACTCTGTCTCCTTGGCACAACTATATCTGTACGGACAATCCAGTATCTATAGAAAAGGGGGCTGGGAAGTGTCACCACGTCCTCCACGCGTCCGCATCACTCGGCCCATGTCCCGCAGATCATGGTCGTTTCGTTTAGAGGGGGTACCTAGGGCTGTGTAGTGGGAGCTTGCGATATGATTGGCTTCCGTAGCGAGGCGCTATTGGTGGCCGCTGCTAAGCCATAGTAAGCCCCCTAACGAAAGGGAAATGAGTACTGAGGATAGTAGTAGGGGCTGAGTCATAAAAGAATGCACTCATAAACATGGAGGGAGATCCCCAGATGTGATTCCTGTGGTCTTCTGTAGTCTCGCCTTCTTCGGCTCTCGTTCTGGAACTACCAATCCTTGTTCTGCAGCCAATACAGCTTGAGGCACAAGATGGCTACGAATACCGAATTGTGCCAGCTCAAGCCTCGCGAGCTTGCCCTCTACTTCCGCAGAGAGTCAAAGAGAACAAGCTCTAAGACTCTGGCGACTGAGCTGCTTCAGTCCATAGAGCAGGAGGCATTACCACCAACCGTATTTGGCATATTCTTAGCTTCCGCCGATGCGCATCATTCTTTGGCCGATGCACTCTGGCAGCAACATTCGAGACATGTCCGACATGTCGCTATCCTACGTTTCGGGGAAGCCATGAGGAGTGCGAATTGGGAAAAGGCTTGGGACGAAGTTGGGGCAACTCAAGGTCTACTGTCGCTATTCACTCAGATATCCGTTTTTGAGATTAGAGAGCTATCCAGAAGTATTGGATGCTGTAAAGGAAAAACTGGATACTATGGCGAGGAAAGAAAGCAGCGAATAACGGAGCTAGTACGAGGGCTTCTCCCTTCAGCCTATCCTGCTTCAAGATACAAGAGCAGCGACCAGCGACCACTTCTTTACCATTACGCGCAGCTGGTCCCGGCTTGCACTTCTGGTTTTGTGGAGGAAATCCTATGCCAAAAGTCGCATCCTCTGCTCGAGAACCTGCCAACGAAGTTTGTAGTATTGTATCACTTCAAATCTCTACGCCGCCTTGTTCTTGACACCATTTCCCGAAAAGACTCAATGAATCCTGGAGCGGCCGAGCATATTCTCGCAAAATATCTACCTCCGCTATGCAAGTCAGTACCGCCGACAGCAGGTGCAGAGCCAGGATTTTCCGCTTCTATGACCTTCGCAGTGACCGTGCTACAGTATTTGGCCACCCAAAAAGATACCCATTTCCCAGCAGAGCTTTTCCTATCGGAGCTTATGGACCCCCTCATGCGTCGACTGGGATCGTACAAAATTGACTGGAATCGAATTCGAGAGGTTGTCGAGCTTGCGATTCAATATCTCGAAGGAAATCACAGGGCAAGGGCTCACATATCGTATGCCAAAGGATCGTTGATATTCTATCTCGCCATCTTCTGGTCCCAAAAGGCTCCCGTCTTTGAGGAACAACTCGTCAAACTGATACATATGGAGAGTCAACTAAACCAGATAAAGTTAACGTCTTACCAGCCGCTTCTTCAATCAGTCAAACGACCGTTCCGGTACCGTCTCCTTCGTATAATCTGTCTACACGGTCCGGATGTCGGAGTTGACATCGATAGCATCAAGGGACTTAAAGCTATAGCCATAGTCTTATGGCCCATCAATATCTTTCATATTCTACACCGAGATGATGGCGTATCTTTGCTGAAGAGGTTGATTCAGATCCATCCAGACCGCGATTTTCTGGATTTGGTTTCGATTGACTCGGGGTTCTCTGACGCTAATGTGCTCTTGACACAATTACAGCACGGAACGGATGATGGCGAAACACAAGCGCAAGCAGCTATAAAGGCACTGCAAGCAAAGGCTGCGAAGAGCAGAGAGCAAACAGACCGAGCATCTTTCACTCAAACAGCGCTCTCCCATGCCATTGCGAGCGGGTCTCTAGATCTCTTCAGCCGTGTAGTCCTCTGGATGAGGCGCTTCCAGCGTGATCCGAAAGCCGTTACAACCATTTATACGAGCGATGTGTGGAGTTCACGTGAGTGCGTTGCTCTCCTTAGTGGCATCCCACAAGATCTGAAAAATAGGAACGCCTCTTCCGTTCCAAGTAGAACAACGAAAGCTAATGAAATCATTATGGAAATCCTTGAGTCGGCTGTTATGTCCCTGAGGGAACCCTCTTTTTCGGCCTTTGACTGGACCCGTCCGCTCTCACTTTTTCGGGAAGTCATCCGGTGTCGTATCCATCAGGCAGGGCGACTGAAAAGGAGGCTCCAGCTTTCCGAAGATGATGTGTATGAGGCTCTTTGGGCTGACACAGCGACGATGTTGCTCAAAGCAGAGAAAATCGGGCTTGCACAAGAGCACGAAGCTCTAAGGTTCAACCATCCTCACGGTCCTCTTGCCTTCTCCTTCCTTGCAGAACCCGTGGAGCCTCCACTTCCTTCGTCATTTCGCTTCCTTGACAATCTAGCTCGATCGCGGGACGAGCTGTGGCAAGTAGTCCGCCCTAGGTGGGATCCCGCCGTTGCCGCTCTCAATCCACCGTGGCCAAAGGGTCTTCCAATCCAAAGCTTGACGGGATCGTACATCGTTGCTACAGATTCAGCTTGGAAACAGACACCCTTCTTGGCAGACCGTGCCACTCAGATAGTCATGCTCGAACCAGCTCACGCACTCGAAGAGGTCGACGTAGACGATGAAACGAAGAAGGCAATTGGAGAGTTTGTAGATGCTTTCGACTTTGCATTGTCGATATTCATCATGCAAAGTCCATTGAGCAATGGAGAAAGAGAGTCCAGAGTGTCCGCTGCATCATTACATGCTGTCAATCGTCTGTCTCGCGAATCCATGACCGAAGCCGAATTACAATCATTCTGGAAGCCCGTCTTTCGGAGAGCTCTACCGTCTGTAGAGCTTCCTCGCTTCAAAGACGACATCACTGAGGACTATCCTACCATTCCCACGGTACTGGACCCCTTCGAATTCACAGAATGGAACCCGAATCCTTCATTTCCAAAGATCCTTTCGCGGAAGCTGGTAGCCACAGCTTTGGACTGCATGCTCGTGGCATCGCGGTATTTGCAGTGGGATTCCAGGCACCGCTTCCAACTTCCAGATCCTTGTATTGAAGCCGTCTCACCCCCAAATGTTTGGTCACACGAACGCCTGGCTAATCTCCGTAATATCCCGCCATCAGTACGTGAAGGCCTGGTCCTGACTGCGCTGCTCCTGCAAGCTAGCGATGTAGAAGGAGCATCGAGGTTTCTTGCCACCCCGTTTCCGTCCGCAGGCAATTTGCGGTATCCCACACTGTTTCTCGATGAAGAATTCTTGCAAGCCGCAGAAAATTTCGGGCCCAGTTCCGTCGACGTCCTCTCCCGCTTCATCAATATTGTACCATCGACACTTTTATGTTCGTTGGCCCATTCAGCACTGGAATTGTTGTCCAAAACACCACCCGAGTCAACGAAAATCATCAGCATGGAGAGCACAACATATGGAATATTGAGGCTACTGTCAAGAAGTGACCGACCTCAGCTGGCGACGAATTTGATTATACGCATTATAGTGGATCGCCCATCTGCAAGCTCATGGCACCGCCATTTACTGACCAAAAGTCTAGCGAGCAACCTTGCCTCCTGTGTTGCGAAAGATCTCATCAAGTCCTTCGCCTCTCAAGTCAAAGAAAAGCTAGAAAGGCAAGCCAGCCAGCCTAGGCCTGAAATGGAAGTCGATAGCTCGGCTGCCTCACCAAAACCCTTGATAAAGGTGACAACCGTCAAGTTCCTGGCACAGTTCCTCGATGATGCAAATTTCGTCTCCCCTCAGTTTGCTGTCGGAGTATTGATAGATCTGTTTCAGTCAGCGACACATATTGACATCCGTGTAGCCGTGGTAGATACCATACTTGGAAAGCTTGCCCGCCATGCCGACAGCGACTCGGATGGTCTTATTGAAGCGATAATGGAAGCGCTTAAGAGTATAGTCCCGATCATTGGTAGTCTGAACGAGAGGCATCATGATCAATTGTGGGCAGAAGCTGAGAAGACCGGCAAACTTCCAGAAATATACGACGACGTTAGTCCAAATGATCCTGCACCGATCCTCGGCATGGTGCTCCATGCAGTCGTCTCGCAACGCGTCAATTCTAGGTCAACACGCCAGCGTCTCATGGAGAGCGTTCTACTACCAGCGATTGACTTCTCCACACCAGAGAATGCCCGCTGGGTACGGACCTTTGTCCGAAAGCATTCACCGGAGAATCCGTCAATGCGTCCGCCATTCTTCCCTGTAAAACCCGCTATTCTGGGTTCATTGGTATACAAACGCTATAGCCTAGGAGAAGTGCCGGAACCAATACTGGATCTTTATCACCAAGTAATCCTTACAAATCTAATGCCTCCGTCAGACTTGGCCACGCTCAACAGGAGGGTAACCAAAGATGCCGATCTACGAGAGTCCAATGAGGGCCAGCATTGGCTATCCTTGTATGGCCGAGGAACGGAGATCCCAGATACCGTCTTTCCCAGAGTGCTTGTCATGCCATGGTCGCCCTCCTTTGATACAGATGGCACCCACCTCCTTCATGTTCAGGATCTTGTAGTCGACCAGGCAATGGCTTTCCTCACTCTCAAGGAGGTGTCCTTCAGCAGTTGGCAGACCTTCATGGATGTGCTAGCGCCTCCGTCATGTACATCAACGGAAGAAGTTCAAGACATCTGGCTAGCAAATGCAAAGCCAGTAGTTCAGCGCATCATTGACAATATCGAATCTCTGCGTACCCCAGAGTGGCGAAGGTCTAAACACCGGAAACCTGCAATTTTACCCGACACTTACGACACTCAGCTATGGATGCTACCTTATCCCCACCTGAACAGGACGAAATATACATCTCGGGGTAAAGCATCGAAGCAGCACAAGCGCTGTGCACCTTTCGGTGCAAGGGTCAGCCTCGCGCTATGTGGGCCTCGTGGCGTGTCTAGTTTAGGCCTGGCGCACCATGGGAAGCTGAAGAGCTTGGAGGAGGCGGTGATGAGGTGCTCGCCTGAGGACAAGCTGTACCTTGCCTGGCTCCTTGGTTTACAAGCTTTCAATGTGGAGGATGAGGAAGATTATCTGACTGAAAATGGACCTGTGGAAGAGCACTTGTTGCGTGCTGAGTTGGCACATGCCCTTCTTCGCGACGTGGAGGTACCACCAGCCCAAGGAGAAGGCGAAGGGCCTGATACCTCTGAGGAGCTTGGATATCGGGGTAGGGTGTCGATCTTGGATCTGTTGAAGACGTGGAAGGAGTGTGAAATTGAGGAGATTAGGATGCGAGGTTTCCAGCTTTGCGAACAGTGGGATCTCTAGCCCATACTCTGATGACCCGGGAAGTGGACCTGGTTTACGGTTCGACGAGTGCGGTCAGGTATGGTTTCCGAGAAGCAGCGCTGGTTGAGACTGAACCCATAAGTTCGTTGATGACAAGGCATATATATCTCATGTCGAAGAAAAGAATCATGGTTCAAAGAGAAGGGCTAGGGGACGCTAGACCAAGAACCACAATCATTGAAATCTGATATGATCTCTGAAGTGCTTCAATGTTATAAGATACCGCGTCGGGGAGTATCAACCGAACAGGAAGCTTGTGTGGACCTTGTGTTAATAAAATACCGTCGTCAACAAGGGCATGATGAGAGTCAGTACTGTTGTGTTTACTTCGGAATAATATCAATCATGGCCGTTCTGTATACCGCTTTCACTATCGTATGCCCCGGGAGATTCAACGCCTCATCTGCGAATCTCACACCACACTAACATCTCCGCCACCATCCCCACCGTCCGCCGGCTCAAGCTGATACCACTTCCTCACCGCCCCTTCCCCCAACTTCCCCCTCACCCCATCCATCACCTCGAAATACGTACTAGTCCAATACCCATACTCCTCGAAAAACTTCGGCAGCCCATTCTCACTCAGCACCTCCGTCACGTCCCCCCACGTGAGTCGCTTGACTTCAAAGGCGGGTCCGATTTCGAAGTATAAGGTGTTGATGCGGCTGCCGGTCTCCTGTCTGAATTTTTCGGTTAGGAGAAGGGAGGAGGGTTTTTTCTCGACGGTCTTGTTGGCGGCGGAGAGGGTGGCTAGGATGTTGGTGGGGTTCAGACGCCAGGGGCCGATGTTGGCGATAAGGGAGAGGGTGGGGGTTATGGGCCAGGTCACTGTCGTGTATCTTAATTGGGGTGGGTGTGTTGTTAAGTTGTTTTTGAGTGGGGTTAGGGGTATCCACGGGTCTGGTATTGCTTCTGTGGATTTGTTCAGCGAGGAGACGATGGCGTTGAAAGGACCGGCGCTGGTGCTGGGTAGGCCCAGGGAAATAGGTTGTGTGGGTGCGGATGATGCTGTATTGTGAAGAACGATGAGGAGGCCCAGATATACAAGAAAATGGGAATGAGTGTACATGATGGGGGGGTGATGTGAGTCAGATCGGATACGGACCGGTTGACTACAGACCTCGAATTGCAAATCATTGCCAATTGTCGAGAGGTAACTCATGATGTACCTTGAGATAGATCGCGCGCATGTCGCGAAGGGCTCTACAACGGAGTTGGTGTGCCGGCGCCTCAACATAGTAAGGTATATTGAAGATTTGCGCGAGAGCGCGTCGGATTGTACGGAGTCAATACAGGTAGCATGGTCCATGGTGGATCAGTGCTATACCTGAAGCGTCATCACACTTCGATGTGGACGGTTTACCCATGCACGGCCCATTGATAGAACTGTAGATGGATGCCGGAATGGTTTGCTTGTCCACGAATATCAATGACAAGCGCCGAATTTCTCTCTTTCACATCCGGACGATTGCTCTCTTCATCACTATCATTATCATCCAGAGGATATACCAGGAAAAGAATAATATAGCAATATCGTTATATTAGTTGACTGACTCGCTTCGGGGGTCGTTGAAAGGCAAGAAGAAGGGGACATGCAGTGCTCCTGAAGGCTTTTCATCCGGTTGTCATCTGCCACCCAGCAGTCCGCACTCTCGAGGGCAAGATATCCCAAACAGCATTGCGAAGCAGCTACCGGCCAGCAATATATCAGCCTCTTGGCCCTCGACGGCAGCTGATGAGGGGTAAATGGACTAGCGTTGGAATCATGTATTTAGGGAGGGAAATACCCCTATTCTTCCTACTCCTTAGCACCCCCCATAGTAGCAAGATAACTCAGAAGACGACAAGACTATCCTACCTTTTCTAGTAACCGGTGCGATGACGACAAAGTCACAGTCTTTTTAGTATTCGAGAACTATTCTATACTATCCGGGGGGGTTGCTCCTTCGTGGTATATAGAGCCACGTCGTATATTTATACGCCTTAACGACCTATAATTACTAGTAACTACGATTACCTACGAGAAGCCTAGTATACGACGTACTACTAAGCTAAGAATATTATATAACGGCGTCTATACCGGTCGTTAAGAGTTAGAGGTTAAGGTTAGGTATTAGGCCTAGTACGCCCTAATAGGGGTAGATCGTCTACTTCTAAGAGCTATAGAGCTCTATAGTAGGGTTCCTACGGCGAAGATACTAAGTAGGAGTTAAGATATACTATTATATAAATGATATAAAAGGCCTAAATTAGGAAGACTATTAATACTACTTCGCGGGGGCGCTACGTATATATTCTCTAGAGCTAATAAGGGGTAATTAGACTAGCGTTAGAAGGATATATTCAGGGAGGGAAATACCCCTATTCTTCCTACTCTTTAGCAACCCCCATAGTAGTAACAATATCAGAAGACGACAAGACTTATCCTACCTTTTCTGCAGCATAGCCGAACTTGAAAAAATCAAACCAAGACTCTCACGCTCGCTTACATTCATTACCAATCAATCAAGTACTTGTTACAGGAAAAAGGGGGGAGACATCAATCTACCTTACGGCGCAGAGTCTGATGTCTCCACGCCGGACGCTTCCATTGGGATTTTGGGAGAATCTCTCTGCAAGTACCAGTACGCTCTTACCGGCTGGACATCCATGAGACACGGTCTCCATCTCACTCGATCTACCGAGTCTTGGTATGCTGAACCTTGAAGACCCCTGTGTGCAATGTTATGGATGCATGTATACAATATCAATGGCGCTGAGAAACAGCCAGTCTATTACCTCGTGCAATACGGTTCCCAGGAGTAGATGATCATGACTTGTGATGAGCTTTCTTCTTAAGAGAGATGTAATCCCGATGCAGTTCAAGGAGTCCCAATCAGGGACTCGGTCGGCTGGAGGCGTTGAAGCTCAGTCAAACGCTTGCAGTCAATGAATCAATCCAAAGATTGCAAGTTCCTCTACTCATACAGAGAAAATGGGCGATTGTAGACCTTAGGTATAAGAAGACCTTGATTTCAAGTAGAGCATACATCCATCGTCGGATTACGGACCGAAGCGACTGTTTGGTAAGACACAGTAGAATACAGTATGGCGAAAAATCAATTCTCATATCCGGCAGAACTTCCTCAATGGTTCACTACACCAGTTCCCTCCCCCATCATCTTCCAGGGTGTTCGAAGACTATGATGTATCCACTGAAATCAAGGGGGCAGCGAGGCTCCCATTAAGAGTTGATGGAATCGTTAAGTGGCTCCTTACTAAGCCATCGTCTAGATAACCGTGGTCTCTGATAATGAATATGCCGATGCTCTTCCTCGCCCCTGGCAGTGTTCCATTGCGTTAGCATCATTTGAGAATAACCTGTACAAAAGAAGCAGCTTATCGCCACCACCTTTAGGCTACACCTGTGACTTACCTGCATACGACCAGCCTGCTTCAGAGTCCATCTCCAACGGCTCCTTCTTGATTACACATTGGGAAAAGATCTCGGTGGCAACACGATAGAGCTTGTCGAATGTAACCGTGTCGGACTGCAAATTAGGCAGACTCGACGGTGCGCCCGGTAGGTACGCAAGAGGGAACTCTTTGAGCATGATAATGACAACGGTGCACGTCCCTGTCAAACATCAGAATTTCGATTCCCAATCCTTTCAGGGGCTCTGGTGGTGACACACCATACGAATGCTTTCTTGGCGTTGTCACCCACGGAAGATCGGAGACTCTACGTACTCCTCGCTTTAGAAATTCGTATTTCTGCCCTCTGCGAGGCTCCACGTCATCCCAATAAAGCTCGTTCATTGCTGCTTGGCAATCGCTATCGATGATTCCATTTCCAATCCAGTCTGGAATTGAGGTGCACCGGCTCGGATTCATTTGAGTGAAGACGATGCTGGAATTGGCGGATGGCAGACTTAAGGATTGAGGCGTGACGGCACCATTGATTGGTAATATAGAAAGGAGGAATGGTAACAACGCAGTGGTCGCGAGGCCCGTCCGCATTGCAAATGGTCTAAAGTGTTCGATGGGTTTATACTCGAGTGGGAATCTCCCACACTTATTCTGCGACAGCATCCGGAAGCCCGGGTGTATCCACATATGGCGCATCCGCAAGCACTTATCTATTCGCGATAGGCGTTGATACTGTCGCTAAACAACTTAGTTTCCTGCAGATCTTCCGACTGCAGGATCTACCTCTAGATCCACCTATATGGGGATCGAGTTGTTTGTCAGTTGTACCAAAGTACGGAGACACTAGCTCAGATAAGCGAGAAGTTAGTATGCTGGAAACAGCCCAAGGATTGACATCGGGTTGATTACATTCACTGCGAAGATTGCGGCAGCCGCTTCAACAAGCGGCTACGTATAACTCGACTTCCGTATGGGCGATTAAAGCGACATCACATGCCGCCTTTTGAGATCTTAATTCCCTGGCATCCGTATGATTACATGTCATGCTTGAATCGCCTGTAACCACATATTCCAAAAAACCAAGTTTGCAAGAAATCCGTATTTGCGACGGAGACTCGAGACGTTTAGTATCATCCTTCGGAGAGCGGAGGAATCATTGAGAAGGGTTCCTCATAAACCATAGTCCATTCCTAGTAATAGCCCATGTCATGGTCATTGATTCTGAGTATTCACTTTCGCCTGTATACTTCTTATAAAGTACTCGTAATACTCCCCTTGTCGTGTAGGTCTCGCCAGGTGCTAGATATCGACGCCCTAAGTACTATAGAGCTTGACAGTGGAGTATAGAAGCCAATGTATCCGAAAATTTAAACTAAGACAGTTGACCATTTCTAGGTGTGGACCACAAGGGCCTTGCTTCGGAGACTGCCAAGCCCCTGTCTATCGCCCAGGATCATTGCAAAACGCTTCCGACCTGTTCTTAGACTGGGAAACACGGAATCACGACCTCAGCCTCTGTAAAATTTTGACTGTCTTGGGATTGTCTAGGTGCTGTGGGTAGGAACACAGAACGTGAAGAGAAGAATGAATCGTTGAGATAGATACTTAAGTAAGGAGATGGAAAGGGTAAGGCTTAGACGCATTACTTCTTACAAATCCTTACCTACTAAGTCAGTAATCGAATCACCTGATCCTCTCAGCCACGCTAGTAGGAGCCCATCTGCCAACGTGGGTGAGCCGAGCATGAATGGAAAAGGGATGACTTCAATCATCTGGCTTGGACGCTCAAGCGACATGGGTTTGTAAAGTGGGTGTAGTGATCGTAATCGCGAGTGGCCTGAGTTTCCTATCTGTGGGGTAGTGTATACTACGCCTCTAGTCTGATGCAGGCTTGTGTCGAGGAGAGACGGTGTAATGGGATGTTCGTCGGGTCGATGGAGTGTAAGGTAGACTGCGCCTCTCATGTAAATGTACCTTATCAATAATAGAAAGTTAGCCTCGGCGCCGAAAGGCCCGGAGAGCGCTAGCGTTAGACCAATCCTAATCCTAACTTATAGAGACAAATCGGATACGCCCGCATCTGATTTACGGCGTACTAAGTTTTAGTCAAGTCTGATTTAGAATTATAAAGTTAAATCGGATGCGCTATAAACCTTAACCGATTTTTATAATTTTAATATTATTAAAAAGCGCGCGCTTAGCGCTTGAAAATGCGCTTACTAGCTTCCTAATCAGGCCTAGTACGGTAAAGCTATTAATTCTCTAAAACCGGGGATCCTTGATATTTAAAACCTTAAAGGCCTTTCCGGCGCTAAAACGCGAACCTTTACCCTTAGAGTAAACCTCCACGTTATCCTATAAATAGGACTTAGTTTTAAAGCCGAGATTAAGGCCTTTCTTATCATCTAAAAATTATTAAAATCGGCCTAGTATTACTAAAGTTATTAACGAGGTAAGTTCTTATATATACTTACTACTATACCTCTCGAGGTAAAGTAGCTATCTTAGCCTAATAACTCGTTCTAAGGTACTTCTAGTATAACTCTTTAATATAATTAGTTTAAGAGTACTCTAAGTTATTTATATACTTTAAGGAATAATATAGAAGTTTATAATAGTAGAATAAGTATATAAGAATATCCTTTTATTTCTAAGTAACTCTACTATTATATAGCTATATTTATACTTAGATATCTATTTTTAGACCTATATATATATATAGAACTAAAAGTAATAATACTTACTAAAAACTCTCTATTTAATAGTAGTATATAAAGAAGATATATAAGAATTTAATTATCTATACTAGAAGATATACTAGAAACCTTAATTTCCTTATATATATAGAAAGCCTAGTATTAAAAGTCTATTATAAAGATCTTACTAAATTATAATATCTATTAACCTTATTAAGATATAGTATTAAGTAAGTATATAAAGGAATATAAGTAAGGATCCGCGTTAATATTCTATATATTATACTAAGACGTAGGACTAATAATAGGCCGCGTTAAACCTTAATCTTACCGCCTTTAATACCTAGAGTAATTATTTAAATATTACTTCGTCTTTCTTCTTCTTCTTCTCTTTATTATTTAACGAAATATAAACCTTTTAATCTAGGCTTAAAAATTAGATAGTAAATCGACCTTTCTCTATTAAATACTATAGAGTTTATTAGTATACTAGGAGATACTAGCTTCCTAGCTTATAAGGGTTATAAGACTAGTAT
>JAABUN010002298.1_pt1 | contig 34898 bp, 29 predicted proteins | sample 5559311 | NCBI WGS metagenome assembly JAABUN01 (sample SAMN10711877, study PRJNA513370) | rock metagenome | isolation source: Antarctica rocks | place: Antarctica: Victoria Land, Siegfried Peak sud | reverse complement strand
TCACGCCGAGCAGCGGGGGGCCGGCCGACGGCGGGGGCGGCACGGCGGGCGCGCGCAGGGCAATCTCCATCGCGATCCTCCTCCCGCACCGCCTACCATACCTCTCCCAACAACTCACGTTGTAGTAATAACGTATAAGCAAAAGAAAGCAAAAGAACCGGTGCTGCTACGGTGCCACCATTGTTGGCGTATTGAATACTGGCTACTCCCTATTATCGGTGGGCGTATGGTACGGTGCCATCGCCAATTCGTCCCATTATGGTAACGAAGAAGTACCGCCGGTTTGTCCGGTACGCTCGTCCCAGGTGTCCTCCCCGACCTGCTTCACCTACTGTAACGTGCGAGGTGCGGCGCGTATCACCAACAGGGGGTACAGGCGGGCCACCTCTCGCCCCAGCCCCGCGTTGTCGCCCACCATCCTCGGGCGACAACGCTGTCTTCACGCCATAGCCGCCCGGCACAAGACGCTTCCCCCCCGGTCCTGGCACGATCCGGCGCTCACACCGCAGCGCCGCCGCATGGCCCAACGTCAAGGGCGGTTCGGGATCAGCCTTGCTTCGGGGGAAGAACGCCCACAACCCCCTCGACCAGCCAATTCATCGACAGCAGCTCGGCGTCGGTCAGGGTCACGCCCGCAGGCACTCGCACCGCGCCGCTCTGGTCCTTCAGCGGCCCACCGAAGATGGTATAGATCGACTGCTGGCCAGTCTGGAACTTCGTGATCTCGCCCGCCGCGAAGAGGCGCAGCTCGTCGGTGATCATCGAGCCCCACACGCCGAGATCGACGACCCCTTCGCGCCAGCCGCCCCAATATTGCGTGTTCTTCCAGGTCCCGGCGCGATATTGCTCCACCATGCCGGTGTAGAACTTGCCCCAATTCCAGGCGACGCTGGTGATCACCGTCGCGGGCGCGCGCAGGGCGATGTCGCTGTGATACCCGATGCTCAACTTGCCGCGCTCCTTGGCGGCCTCCATCGCCGCCGTCGTGTCCTGGTGCTGCGCCATGATATCGGCCCCCGCATCGAGCAGGGCCTCGGCCGCCGCGCGCTCCTTGGCCGGGTCGTACCAGGTATTCGTCCAGGTCACTTTCACGGTGGCCGCAGGGTTCGTTTTCCGCAAGCCGAGGGTGAACGCGTTGATCCCGCGGACGACCTCGGGGATCGGGAAGGCGGCGATGTACCCGACCGTGTTCGTCTTCGTTAACCGACCGACGACCAGGCCGGACACGTAGCGCGGCTCCTCGATCTTGCCAAAGGCCGTGCTGACATTCGGCGCGGTCGTATCGCCCGAGACATGGACAAAGGTCGTTTGCGGGTAGTCCTTGGCGACAGCGAGGGTCGGTTGGAGGTAGCCGAACGACGTGGCGACGATAACATCGTGGCCCTGCTTGGCGAACTCGCGGATCGCCGCCTCGGCTAGGATCGGATCCTCGGGCACATTCTCCTTATATACGGTGGCGACCCGGTTCGGCAGCGCCTGCTCCAGGGCGCGGCGGCCCTGCTCGTGCGACCAGGTCCACCCGGTGTCGCTGATCGGGCCGAGGTACACGAAGGCGACCTTCGTCGGCCGCGCGGCGGCGACGCGTACCGGGGTCGTGGTCGGTGCCGCCGAGGTGCCGCAGCCGGTGAGGAGGCCGATGCCGAGCGCGCCGGACTGGAGGAGAAACCGCCGTCTGGATGTCATTGCCCTTTGCCCCTATCATTTGTGCTTGCCCCGCATCGCACAATCGTGCAACGCGTCAATCCCAGCCAAAACAGCAAGGTGACTGAAGCCTCATTGTTACGTTGAGTATCCCCAAGGCGCGCAACGCCGTCCATAGGCTTTCCGGCGAGTATTCGCGGTCGGGAGGTCTCGGTACTGTGGGGGAGACGACAAAGAAAGACATCAGGGATGCTATCAAGAGGATTGTAAGAATCGGTCGGCACGGGGCGATCCCGCACCGACCGATATTGGGACCCCTGCTGGTGAAATAGAGATTCCTTACGCCCCGACGCGTGCGATGCCGAGCCGCACCGACTCACCGCCAAGCCTCAGCGTTTCCTCATACGCGCCCGGCTCGGGCACATCCGCTGTCAGCGCATCCGACAAGGTCTCCCCGGCGATGAAAGCGGCGAACGCCGCGACCGCCGCCGCGACCTCCGAGTCCGCCCCGGCGGTCGTTTCGAGCGCGTAGGTCACCCGGATGCGGTCCTCGATCCGCAGCCCCGCGTTCTTGCGGGCCTCCTGCACCAGTCGCACGAAGTCGCGCGCCAGCCCCTCGCGACGCAACTCGGGCGACAGCTCCGTCTCCAGCGCGACGACGTACTCGCCATCCTCGGCCACGGCGAACCCGCCGCGCTGGTGGACGTCGATCAGCACCTCCTCACGCGTCAGATCGAGGTACTCGCCGTCGCCGAGAGCGATGCGGAAGGGCAGTCCATCGTCGCGCATCCGGCGGATCGCTTCCCCGCCCGCCTCGGCGAGTTGAGACCGGATCGCCGGGATCTGCTTGCCGTACTTCCGGCCGATCAGTGGCAGATTCGGTCGGATCGCGTAGGTGACGTACTCCTCCGGGCGGGCCATCGGGGCGATCGCCTTGATATTCAACTCGTCGAGGATCTGCTCCCGCAACGCCGTCAGCGAGGCGAAACCGTCGGCGTCGCCGTGCGGCGTGTGGACCAGCATCCGGGCCAACGGCTGCCGCACCCGCACCTCCGCCTTCGTGCGCGCCGCCCGCCCCAACTCGACCACGCGCACGGTCACGGCCATGTCGCGCAGCAACGCTCCATCGGCCAGGGCGGGGTCGTAGGCCGGGTAGTCGCAGAGGTGGACCGACTCCGGCGCGTCCGGCACGATCCCGCGCACTAGATTCCCGTAGATCGCCTCGGCCAGGAAGGGCACCAGCGGCGCGAGCGCCTGCGCCAGCGTCACCAGCGTCTCGTAGAGGGTCGCGTGCGCGCTGGCCTTGTCTGCGCCATCATCGCTGCGCCAGAAGCGCGGCCGACTGCGGCGGATATACCAGTTCGACAGGTCGTCGGTCACGAACGACTCCGCCGCCCGCGTCGCCCCCTGGGCATCGAAGTCGGTCAGCCGCTCGCGCATCTGCCCGACCGTCTCGTTCAGTCGCGCCAGGATCCAGCGGTCGAGCGCCGACCGCGCGGCGACCGGCACGCGCTCCGTGCGCGGATCGAAGCCGTCGAGCCGCGCGTAGGTGACCCAGAAAGAATAGCTGTTCCACAACGGCAGGATGAAGCGCCGCCGAACCTCGTCGCCGAGGCCGTAGCCGAAATTGAGGTTGGTCGACGGATTCCCGGCCATGTAGAGCCAGCGCATCACATCGACGCCCATCGTCTCGGCGCCCTCCTCGAACTCGATCGCGTTGCCCCAACTCTTGTGCATCTCGCGGCCCTGCTCGTCGCGCAACAGGCCGTAGCCGAGCACCGCCTTGAACGGCGGCTCCCCGGTCAGCGCCGTCCCTTGCGCCAGCAGAGAGTAAAACCAGTTGCGGAACTGCCCCGGGAAAGACTCGGTGATGAAATCCGCCGGGTACCACCGCCGCCAGTACTCCTTATCCTCGCGATATTTCAGCGTCGAGAAGGTGACGATCCCCGCATCGAGCCAGGGATTGCCGACATCGGGGATGCGACTCGTCTCCGCGCCGCACGACGCGCAGGCGATCCGCACCGCGTCGATCCAGGGGCGATGCGGCGTGTGGCCCGCGAACTCGTCCCAGCCGGCCACCGCGCGCGCGCGCAATTCATCCTCGGAGCCGAGCACCTCGAAGGTGCCGCACTCGTGGCACTCGTAGATCGGCAGCGCCAGGCCCCAATAGCGCTTCTTGGAGATCATCCAGTTGTCCATGTTGCGGAGCCAATCAAGCTCGCGCTCGCGGCCGAAGGGCGGGAGCCAGCGGATCTGGTTGGTGACATCGATCATCGGTTGTCGCAGCGCGTCCATCGCGATGAACCACTCATCCACCAGGCGGAAGACGAGATCGGTGGTGCAGCGCCAACAGGTCGGGTAGCGATGCGTGTAATCCTCCACGCGATGAAGGAGGCCCTTGCGCTCCAGGTCGGCGGCGATCAGCAGCGGCACCTCGCCGACCCCCTTCCCGGTCAGCCAGTCGAAGCCCTCGCCGTAGATGCCGAACTCGTCGAGCGGCGCGATCACCTCCAGCCCATGCTCCTTCGCGAGGCCGAAGTCCTCCTTGCCGCAGCCGGGGGCGATGTGGACGATCCCGGTCCCCTCCTCGGCGCTGACCTCGGTCCAGGCGATCACGCGGTGGACCACGTTCGCCGCAGCGGGCAGCTCGTCGAACGGCCCGGCATAGGTCAGGCCGAGCAGCGCCTTGCCGGGCAACTCGGCCAGCGTCTCGTAGGCCCCGCGCAACGCCGTCCCCGCCGCGCCCTGCGCGACGTAGTAGACCGCGTCCCCCTGACGAACCTTCAGGTAAGTCAACTCGGGGTGGACCGCCGCCGCGACGTTCGAACTGAGCGTCCAGGGGGTCGTCGTCCAGGCCAGCAGCGACTCCCCCTCGTGGCCGGGGCTGGTGAGCGGGAAGCGGACGTAGACGCTGGTATGCGTCCGATCCTGGTAGCCTTCGGTGACGATCTCGTGTTCCGAGAGCCCGGTCCCGCAACGCGGGCACCACGGCATCACATCGTGGCCCTTGTAGATCCAGCCGCGCTCGTGGCAGGTCTTCAAGAAGCCCCAGATCATGTAGTTGTTCTCGTCGGACATGGTGTAGTAGGAGTTGTCCCAGTCCATCCAGTAGCCGAGGCGCTGGGACGACTTGGTCTGGAGGGCGGCGTATTTCCAGACGCGCTCCTTGCAGCGCTCGACGAACGCGGCCACTCCGTAGGTCTCGATGTCGCGCTTCGAGCCGAGGCCCAGCTCCTTCTCGACATTCACCTCGACCCACAGGCCCTGGCAATCGAAGCCGTTTTGGAAACGCTGGTCCTTCCCCAGCATCGCCTGGAAGCGCTGGAAGACGTCCTTGTACGTGCGCCCCCAGGCGTGGTGGACGCCCATCAGGCCGTTGGCCGTGATCGGCCCATCGATGAACGAGAAACGCTCCGCCGCGTGTTCGTTGCGTTTCAGATACTTCCCGATCGTCCCCTCCTCCTCCCAACGCCGCAGCGTCGCCCGTTCTTGCGCCGGGAAATCGGGCTTATTCGAGACTTCGGCGAACACATCAGGGACGTTCTGCGTCATCACATAGCTCCTCGTGCATTGTGGTCCAAGATCCAAGATCCAAGGTCCAAGGTGGCTGCGACGGCAGCTATGGTGAGGGGTAACAGCTTTCGACCTTCGACCTGCGACCTGGAAACCTTCGACCCGTTAACGAAAACCGCCCGCCCCCATGCTGAGGACGAGCGAGCAGCGAGCCCTGACCCGTGGTACCACCCCGGTTGATCGCACCGCCCGCGATGGGGCGCACCGATCCACTTCGTGAGATCCGACTGCCAGCGCGCCGACAATACGCAATCTCCGTCGCGCTAACGTGCGACGAGTCCGGCTGGGCCTATTGGGGGCACGCCCCGTTCGGTCAGCGGCTCGGGAAGGATATTCGGTCGGGCCGACGCGATCCGCATCGCACCGCTCGCGGACTCTCTGCGCGGTCGCCCCGACCTACTCGTTTCCGTCACAGCCCACATATGCTCTTCCCCTAACGATAGCAAAGTCGTCGGGCCGGGTCAAGCGCGCCCGGCGGCATCTGCCACGGTTGCCGACCCACCAGCGATCGTGCCGCATTCCGCCGCTGTGAGGTTCCGTTCTCGTGCAACGTTCTGGTCTATAGCGATTTGCCGCCGTATCGGCGCTGCGTGAACCGCACCAGGGACCGCCCAGCGGACATACCGGTTTCGACTGTCGATCGTTCCCCGGAGCGGCGTTCGCGCGGGCGCACACCAGCCGTATGGAGGAACCCATGCCACGACGACCATACCTCGGCACACTCGTCGCCGCCGCCTGCCTGTTGATCACCCTCACCGCTTGCGGCGGCGGCACATCCACGGCGGCGCGCGCCGTCGCCGCCGCGTCACCCAACAATGCGACCGGCGGGCCGCCAGTCGCTGCGGCGACGCGCGGCGCGGCGACCACAGGCGGGGCCACCCGCTTCACGATCGATCAGGCCACCTCGAAGGCGACCTATGAGGTCAAGGAGACCTTCATCGGGCGCGGTGTGTCCACCGCCGTCGGCGCGACCAGCGCCATCACCGGCGACATCACCATCAATACCGCGCAACCCGCCTCCAGCAGCATCGGCACGATCACCGTCGATATCAGCAAGCTGGCATCCGACTCCAATCAGCGCGACAATCGTATCAAGCAGCAGTGGCTCGAATCGACCAAGCACCCCATCGCCACCTTCGTCCCGAAGCGCCTGGAAGGGTTGCCCACGAGCGCGTATACCGAGGGGCAGACGCTCACCTTCAAGATCGTCGGCAACCTGACCATCCGCACCGTCACCAAGGAGATCACGTTCGACGCCACCGGCAAGATCGTCGGCGGAACCTTCTCCGGCACCGCCAAGACCGCGTTCAACATGACCGACTTCGGGATCGACCCGCCCGACATCGCGGGCGTCCTCAAGGCGGAGAACGGGGTGGTCCTCACCCTCGACCTCAACGCGAAGAAGGCCAACTAAAGCCCATTCGCCGAGCCGATAAGCGGCGTGAGGCCGGACCCTGCGGGGTCCGGCCTCACGCCGCGCGACCCGCCCGCCCTGCAAGCCAACGCGATCAGCGCGCCCCTTCGTCTCGCTCGGCGGTCGTGGCGCGCTCCCGGACCAGGGCGTCCAGCAACGTCAGCGCCTCCTCCAGCGCCACATCCCGCACCGGGAATGGTCCCGTCTCCAGGTCGTATCCCGCCGCCGCCGCTTCGACCACGGCGAGCATCCGCAGCGCGATCCGTCGCCGGTCGGCGGCGCTGTAGTGGTCGAAGTTGGCGGGCGGTTCAGCGTAATCAACCAATTGGAGGCCGTAGAGCGTTTCCTCGAAGGTCTTGCGGTAGGGCGGGCCGAAGTCGAAGTGGAGGACGTCAGCGCCGCTCAGGGGGATGGACACCGTCGGGAAGGCAGTGTCGACAGCGAACCCACTGAGCTGGATGATGCCACTCCGCAGATCGGGGCGCGGGTCGAGCACGGCGATTCGATAGGCATGGGCCGCATCGCTCGCCGCCAGTCCGTGCCTCGGGCGATAGCTCGGCAACCCGCGCAGGGTGGGGGCCGAGTCGTGCAAATAGTCGATCTCGACGAAGGCGATCCCGCTCTCCAATACCGTCAGGCGCTTGTCGAAGTACTCCTGCGCGTCACGCCCGCCGGGTTTGTTCGACGGCGACAGCAGTTCGATCCAGACGATCGGCTCGCCACGATCGAGCTTCCCGGGGACATATTCGTAGACACCGATCGCGCCGTACTCCCGCGCCGAGACCGGCTCACCGAAGAGCCCCGCCGCAAGCGGTAACACCAACTCCGCCACCCCGGCGGCAGGGGCATCACCGCGCGGCTGCCGGGCGCGGTCACGCACGAGGTCATATACGGTGAGGTCCGACTCGGGATAACGCGACGGCGCGGCATCGTCGAGGCGGCGAATCTGGAGCGATGGCTCGATATCGGCGTCGTAGCCGAGCGGCAGCAGGAGCGGTCGCAACGCGCGCAAAAGGTCGGTGATGTGATTGGTATGGAACCGACTCCAGCCGCCGACCGCCTGCCAATAGCTATGCAGGTGGGCATTGACGCCGAGGTACTGATTTTTCACCGACCGGAGCGGTTTCATGACCGATCATCTCCGCGCGCCCGCTCACCCCGTGACCCCGAACTGCGAGTAGAGCCCCAAGCCGCCGCAGATCAGCAGGCCCAGCGCCACCCACAGCGACCAGTCCGCGCCGTCGAGTTTGCGCCGTTTCGCTTGGATGTAATAGCCGAAATCGACCAGCGCGACCAGCAGCACCAGCGCCATCGCCGCGCGAAAGATCAGATAGAGGGAGGGGCTCGCCGTGAAATCGTTGCTCGGATTGGTCACCTGGGTGAGGAGCATCGAGAGGACCGCCGCGAAGCCGGCGACCAGGATCACCGCCAGCAAGCCCCGTTGCTGCGGGATGCGCGGGATATGCGACATGATCGCGGCGAAGGTCACCACCGCCAGCCCGAGCGCCGTGAACACCAGATAGTACCAGGAGGCCGAGATCCCCAGTTGCGCCATCGTGTCAGGCCCCTATCCTTGCTCCATTCGCGCGCACCCAGCGACACGCCCTGAGAGGAGTATAGCAGCCCCTTTTCGGGCCGATCGTCCCGACCGCGTAGCCGCTATGGCGGGTGACCTCGCGCGGGGCCATAGGACTATCGGGCTAGCTGGTAGCGACCATGGTACCTCGAATAGGAGCTTTGGGGGATACGAATGTCCGGGTCGCCACCATACACTCAGGGTAGCAACAAACCGGCGGCGCGAACCAAACACCAAGGCAAACACCGAAGCCAATGACCATTCCGTTTTCGGGAGGTGTCCAATGCGGTATCGTATTATCGCCAAGGCCGTCGCCGATCGCCGCCGGATGCTTGTGATCGATGACGAGGGCGCCCATTACATCCTCGTCATGGGCGACCAGCGGGCCACCCGGCAGTTGCTGACCACCACCGAGGCGCAACGCCTGCAATTCGACCGCGCCTGGTTTCCGGCGAACGACCACTCCCCGCGTACCATGCGCGACTTGAGCGACGGTTTGACCTACCGCTGAATCCAGGTCCTTCCGCCTCTTGCCCCGTATCACGCAGACGAACGGTCCGGCCTCGCGGTCGGGCCGTTCGCATTTGGCTGTGGGATCGAAGGTCCAGGGTCCAGGGTCCAAGGATGAAGGTCCGAGGGGGCGGCGGAGGCGGCGTTTTGGCGCGGCGGTCAGGCCGTCGGGGCTGCGAGTCTCGCCGCCAGCCAGGCGGCCGCGACCGGGGTCCAGACGTCGAGATGCGACAGGCCGATGTGGGTCGCGCGACGAAGGTAGAGGAAGGTTTTCTGGCAGCGCAGGGCGTCGTACAGGCGCCTGGCCTCGGTCGGCGGCAGGATGGCGTCGAGGCCCGCCCCGATCACCAGCGTCGGGCAGCGAACCTCCCGCACGATCGGGATGCAGGAAAGCTCGGCCGAGCGCGCCACGATCGCCGCGCCATCCACCTCGCCGCATAACGACACGATCTCGGCCATCACGAAGGGGTGGAGGCGCTCGATATAGGGCGGCGGGTGGTACGGCGGCGTCACCGAGACGCACGCGGCGACGCGCGGGTTGGACGCCGCGTGGTGGATCACCTGCGCGCCGCCGAAGCTCCCGCCGAGCAGGGCGACCCGCGCCCCGTCGAGGGCAGGGTGCGCGACGGCCCAGTCGAGGATCGCCGCCGTGATGTCCTCCTGATCGCGGCTGGTCGCCAGTCGCCCGCGCAACTCGCCGCAGCCGGGCCCGTCGAACGCCAGCGTCGCCAACCCCTCCGCTAGGAATGCCTCGCTCCAGAGGGTCATCTCCTCCTTCACGATCCCCGCCCCGTTAAAAAGCACCACCAGCGGCACCGGCCCGGCCCGGCCTACCGGCAGTCGCAGCCATCCCGGCAGCGGCAGGGTCGCCCATGGCAGCGTCACCGCCTCGGCGGGGGGCGACAGGCCGGGCGCGGCGCGGCGGAAGGCCGCCAGCCGCGCCTCCTCCAGTTCGCTCGCCGTGGCGATGGCGGAACCGCCGGCCGCCCCGGCGAAGGTGTAGGCCAGCGAGGCCGCGCGCCAGTGCTCGGTCGCCCGCGCCAGGGACAGCGGCGTGCCGACCAGCTCCGCCGTGCGGGCGCGCAACTCCTGCCGCCGCGCCTCGACCGCCCAGACATCGGGCCACTCGGCCAGGGAGCGGATCGCGCGGAGGACGTGGGCCAGTTCATCCGGGTCGAGACCGGCGAAAAGGAAACGTTTCCGCGCGGGCGCGGGCAGCCGTCCGGCCGAGAAGAGCCGCAGCGCGGCGTCGATGAATTGGGGTTGGCCCAAGAAAACGGCGAGGTGGAAGGACAATTCGTCGATACCGCTACGCGCCCTGAGCGGCGCGAGCCGTTCCTGCAATTGGAACACCGCGATCCTTTCCGACCCCCGGCGACAGGTCGTGCGAGCGGAGAGTCGGCCCTACCGATGATTGTACCCTCGGTCGGCGCGCGCGTTCAACGACGACAGGTGCATGGGACGGGGTACCAAGGTCCTGTTTGCGCTTGCCAGGCGCGGTCGGCTTGCCCCACCGCGACCGCAGGGGTTATGCTGCGCGGGTTGGAGACCGACCCGAAGGCCCGTACAGGGCGGGAGCGCAAAATCACACCATGACCGCAGCACCGACCGTTCAGTTCGACCGCTTCTACACCTACGACGACTTGACCGCGATCCTCCAGGGCTATGTCGCGGCCTATCCCGACTTCGCCGCGCTCGCGACGATCGGCCAGAGCTACGAGGGGCGCGAGATCTGGTGTCTGACGATCACCAACGGCGCGACCGGCGCGCACGACACCAAACCCGCCCAGTACATCGACGGCAACATGCACGCCGGCGAGGTGACCGGCTCCGCCGCCGCCCTCTACAGCGCCAACGCGTTGCTGACCGGGCACGGCCAGGACGACCTGATCACCGAACTGGTGGACACCCGCACCTTCTACATCCTGCCGCGCGTCAACCCCGACGGCGCGGAGCGTTACCTGACCACCCCCTACCTGCTCCGCTCCAGCGTGCGCCCCTACCCCCATGAGGAGGATCAGCCGGGCCTGCGCGCGGAGGATCTGGACGGCGACGGCCTGATCCTCCAGCTGCGCGTCCCCGACCCGAAGGGCGAGTGGCGAATCTCCGACAAGGATGATCGGCTGATGCTCAAGCGCGGCCCGGACGAGCGCGGCGGCACCTACTACCACACGATGCCGGAAGGGATCCTGCACGAGCATCGTGGCGAGCCGCTGAAGATCGCGCCGCCGAAGATGAGCCTCGACATCAACCGGAACTATCCCGGCAACTGGGTCACCTCGCAGGCCGGGGCCGGGCCATACCCCCTCTCCGAGCCGGAGACGCGCGCCCTCGCCGCGTTCGTGATCGCCCACCCGAACATCGCGATGATCCAGAATTACCACACCACCGGCGGCGTCCTCTTTCGTATGCCCAGCTCCCGCCCCGAGAGCGAGTCGCCGCAGCGCGACATCGCCCTTTACAAACGCCTCGGCGAACTCGGCACGGAAGTGGTCGGCTACCCCTGCCGCTCGGTCTACGAGACCTACCCGGCGATCGACGACCGGGGCACCCGCTCGGCGGCGGGCGGCTTCATCGAGTGGACCTGGGACGGCCTCGGCCTCTTCGGCTTCGCGCCCGAACTGTGGGACATCGAGGGGCGCGCGGGGATCGAGGGGCGCTGGGAAGGCCCCTGGCACACCAAGGATCAGACCGAGGAGGATGGCCTGAAGCTCCTCACCTGGCTCGACGCCAACCTCGGCGGCGCGGGCTTCGAGCGCTGGCGGGCGTTCGACCACCCGCAACTCGGCGCGGTCGAGATCGGCGGCTGGCACACCAAGCAGGTCCGGCAGAACGCGCCGCCCCAATTCCTCGAAGAGGAGTGCGCCAAGAACCACGCGTTCGTGCTGCGCCAGGCGGCGGTGACGCCGCGCATCCGGGTCGCCAAGCTGGAAACAGAAGCCGTCGGCGCGGGGCTGCACATCATCCGCGCCACGATCGAGAACGAGGGTTTCCTGCCGACGAACATCAGCGACAAGGCGATCCGCCTCGGCGTCGCGCGCCCCGTCACCGCCGAACTGAACGGCGCGGACGCGACCGTGCTCCTGGGCGAACCGAAGCAGGACCTCGGCCACCTGGAAGGCCGCGCCCAGGCGACAGGCTGGGCGTTCAGCTTCGGCAGCACCATCCTCCGCAACGAGGCCCGCGCCGAATGGCTCGTGCGCGCCACCGGCCCGCTCACCCTCACCATCACATCGGAGAAAGGCGGCACCATCCACCAGGAGATCCCGCTCGCCCAGAAATAATGAGACATACCACAATCGGTCGTCGGACCCTCTTCCCTTCTCCTCGGATGGGGAGAGGGGGTGGCGAGCCGCAGCGATGCCGGGGGTGAGGGTCCCCCGCCGACCGCCCCAACGCCGGGGTCGCCCCCCCCATTCCTCTAACACAGATTCGGAGAAACACCATGCTGACCGATCCGCGCGTCACCAAACTCGCCAAACTGCTGACCCACTACTCGATCGGCCTGCGCGAAGGGGATCTCTTCGTTATCCGCGCGACACCCGCCGCCGCGCCTCTGATCGAGGCTTGCTACCGCGAGGCGCTGGGACTCGGCGCGCACCCGCACGTCGATCTGCGCCTGCCGGGGCTGGAGGAGATCTACTACCGCACGGCGAGCGACGCCGAACTCGATTTCGTCTCCCCGATCACCCGCTTCTACACCGAGCGTTTCGACGCGCAACTCAGCATCCTCAGCGACGTGAACACCAGGGCGCTCTCCGGCGTGGACCCTGCCCGCATGGCCCGCGCACAGGCCGCGCGCCGCGACCTGATGCGCACCTTCATGGCGCGCGACGCCGACGACACGCTGCGCTGGGGCGTGGCGATGTACCCGACCGACGCCTACGCCCAGGACGCCGAACTTTCGGTGGACGGCCTGGCCGACTTCATCTTCGGGGCCTGCCTGGTGAACGAAGACGACCCGGTCGCCGCCTGGCAGGCGGTCGCCGCGCGCCAGCAGACGCTGATCGACCGCATCGCTGGCAAGCGCGAGATTCGGCTCGTCGGCCCCGACACCGACCTGACCTTCTCGATCGCGGGCCGCACCTTCATCAACGACGACGGCAAGAAGAACATGCCGGGCGGCGAGTTCTTCACCGGCCCGGTCGAGGACTCCGCCCACGGCACGATCCGCTACAGCTTTCCGGCCATCTACGGCGGCAAAGAAGTCGCCGATATCCGCCTCCGCTTCGAGGCGGGGCGCGTCGTGGAGGCCAGCGCGGGCAAGAACGACGAGTTGCTGCAATCGCTCCTGGGGCTGGACGAGGGCGCGCGCCGCCTCGGCGAGTTCGCCTTCGGCACCAATCCCGGCGTGACCCGCTTCACCCGCAATATCCTCTTCGATGAGAAGATCGCCGGGACGGTCCACCTCGCGCTCGGCTCCGGCTACCCCGCGACCGGCAGCACGAACGTCTCCGCGCTCCACTGGGACATGATCTGCGACCTGCGCCAGGGCGGCGCGATCTACGTGGACGGGCAACTCTTCGCCAAGGATGGACAGTTCGTTGACTGACCCCGCCCGCCCCCACTGGACCAAGGGCCATGGGCTCGGCAACGATTACCTCGTGGTCGAACCCGCCGCCCTGCCCCCCGACGTGCGCCTGACGCCCGCCAGCGTGCGCCTGATCTGCGACCGCCACCTGGGCGTCGGCGGCGACGGTATCCTCGAACTGCTGCCCCCGCCCGCCGCGCCGGCCCGCTTCGCCGTCCGCATCTGGAATCCCGACGGCAGCGTGGCCGAGAAGAGCGGCAACGGCCTCCGCATCTTCGCTAAGTACCTGCACGAGCATGGGCACGCCACCGGGGAGCGCTTCACCATCGCCACGGCGGGCGGCGAGGCGGGCGTCGAGCTGGCCCTCGACCCGGCCACCGCTCGCGTCGCCTCGGTCACCGTGGCGATGGGTAGCCCCACCTTCGACCGACGCACGACGCTGCTTGTGGCGGGTCAGGAATACGCCGTCACGATTCTCTCGGTCGGCAACCCTCACTGCGTCGTCGTCGTCCCCGATCTCGCCGCCGTGCCGCTCCATACCCTCGGCCCGGCCATCGAGCGGCACCCGGCCTTCCCCGCCCGCACGAACGTCCAGTTCGCCACCCCCGCCAGCGCCGACCTCGTCCACGCCCTGATCTGGGAGCGCGGCGTTGGCGAGACCACCGCCTCCGGCTCCAGCGCCTGCGCGGTCGCCGCCGCCTGCCATCGCCTCGGCCACGTCGGGCGCGCGGTCACCGTCGCCATGCCCGGTGGCGAACTCACCGTCCGCATCGCCGACGATGGCGGCCTCTGGCTCACCGGCCCGGTCGAGGAGGTCTGCTCAGGCCACTTCAGCCCGGACTTACTCGCACGGCTCCGGGCGCTCGGGGAGGACCGGACGGGGTAGCCGGGCCGGGCCAGACCACCAGGCGTTGCCCGCGCCACCGGCCACCGACTACTATTGCCTTATCGACTGCCCCATCGAGACCGAAGACCTCGCGCGGAGAGTGGGGAATGTCCACCGCCACGAAACTGCTCACCGCCGAAGATTTCTGGCTGTTGCCCGACTCGGTGCTGCGACGGAGCCTGGTGCGCGGGGAGGTTGTGGAAACGATGCCACCAGGAGGGCGGCATGGGGCTGTCGCCGTGCTATTTGCCGCGCGGTTACAGCGCTGGTCGGTCGAACACAACGCGGGCACGGTCGGGGTCGAGGCAGGCTTCATCTTGCTCCGCGATCCAGACGGCGTGCGTTGCCCGGATATCTATTTCGTGCGCGCCGATCGCGTCCCCCCTGACGGCGTCCCCGAAGGCTTCTGGAATCTCGCCCCCGATCTCGCGGTCGAAGTCATCTCGCCGTCCGAGTCGGCGGAAGATGTCGCGGACAAAGTCCACGACTATCTCACCGCCGGTGTGCCGCTGGTCTGGGTCGCCTACCCCCGCAGGCGCGCAGTCGTCGCGCACACCCCCGACGGACTCGCGCGCACCTTCCGCACCGATGACCTCCTCGCCGCGCCCGACCTCCGCCCCGGCTTCTCCTGCATCGTGGGCGAACTCTTCGCCTGATCCAGCACGCTCGTCGATGGCACGGGCCAGGAGCGCCAGCACATCATCTATACTTCGTAGCGGGGATCGGCCGACAGGCAGGAGGGGCGCGATGAGTCCGACCGTCGAAGCCATGATCGTCGTGGCGGAGCAGCTGTCGCCAGCCGAGCAACTGGAACTCATCGGTGCGCTGTCGGAGTCTTTACGACTGCGCTACGACCAGTTCGCCCCGAGTGATACGGCCTCACCCCGCATACGGGAAACGATCCCGAGATCGCTCAGGCGGACACCCCCAGCCACCGATTTGGACACCCTGGTGGCCGATTTCTGGCCCGAGGATGAGACAGCTGACGACATCAACGCCTTCGTCGCGCAGCAACGCGCCGAGGATCGGCGGAGGGGGACGTGAGCGCCGTCCTGCTCGATACGAACATCGTCTCGTTCACACTCAAGCAGGACAGCCGGGTGCGCGATTACGCCCCCTACCTGCTCAACCAGGAGTTGGCAATCGCGCTCATGACCGTCGCCGAGTTGTATCAATGGGCGGCGGTCAGACAATGGGGGCCTGCCCGCGTGCAACAACTCGAAGTAGCGCTCAACAGGTACACCATTCTGGGAGTCGATGTCGATACCTGCCGTTTGTGGGCGACAATCCGTGCCGGGCGGGCGGCGATCGGTCGGCCAACGTCGCCGCAAGATGCGTGGATCGCCGCGACCGCCATCCGCTACGGATTCCCGCTCGTCACCCATAACCCAGGCGATTACGAGCGTATTCAAGGCCTGACCATCATCACTGCGGCGTGATCGCCGCCTGGGGCCACCCCCCGATGGCCACCATCTCTCTCTGGGCTATCGCCGTCAGGAGGGCCGAATGGCAACAGTTGAGACTGCACGCGAGCGGCACACCGTCCACGGCGTCTGCCCGCACGACTGCCCGGACACCTGCGGCATGAGCATCACGGTGGAGGACGGTCGCGCAGTGCGCATCGTGGGCGAACTCTTCGCCTGATCCAGCACGCTCGTCGATGGCACGGGCCAGGAGCGCCAGCGCATCATCTATACTTCGTAGCGGGGATCGGCGGACAGGCAGGATAGGGAACGACCGTGACGGAATCAGAGGTCCCGTGCCCATGCCCAACCCCTCCGAAACCGACGGGGAACAGCGCTCCGCACGCCGAACGCAGGCACAGCGTCGATCGGAGGCGGAACGCCGCGTGCTCGACGCAACGATGGCCCTCATCGCTCGCAAGGGATCCCACGCGATCACGTTGGCGCAGGTCGGCGAGGCGGCTGGCTACAGCCGTGGCATCGTCACGCACCACTTCGGGAGCCGCGAGAAGCTGCTGGCAGCGGTCATGCGCGACGCCCAGCGCTTCCCTGTCCCCACCTACGTCGGCAACGCGTTAGAGTGGTTGGCGGCCCTGGTTCGCGCCTACCTCACGAACATTGCGGGCCGAACACCGGCGGCGCGAGCCTTTCTCCAGATGTGGGGAGAAGCCATCGCCGCCGACCCCGTCCTCATGCCGATGTTTGCCGAGCAGGACAAGGCCTTTCGCTCGCTGCTTGCCGACCGCATACGCGTGGGGATCGCCGACGAGTCGATTCGACCCGACGCCGATCCGGCGTCGGGTGCCGTCTTGATGGTGGCCCTGCTGCGCGGCATCGGCATGCAGATGATCGCCACGCCTGCGCCGCCCAACGTGGACGCGATCATCGACGAGGCGGTACGTTCGACCCGCAACGCGTTCGGCGCATAACGGTCGGCAATCGAACGGAAGAAGCCCCACGACGTCGGCGGCGAGCCACCTATCGGCGTGACGGCAGCGCTCGATCTGGGTCGAGGTGTGGGCGGGGGCGAACAACGTTGAGTTCGCCGGCGAGGCCCTTCGCGCTGCCGCCCACGAGCTGATGGCGGCGTTGACCTCGCAGGTTCCTCGAACCTGATCTCCTGTACGCCGTTAACGGCCCCCCGGGAGTCCGCCCCAGAACCCCTTCAACGCCTCGGCGGCGGCCCGAGGACTCTCGACAGGCCACCAGTGGCCGACGCCCTCAAGCAGCGCGACTTCGGCACCGGCCTCCTTCGCCGCCCATTGGTGCTGGGCGACGGTCCCACTCCCCCGACCGACATCTTCCAGGGCGATCAGTGCGAGTCCGGGCCGCTGTCGGGCGCGCACCAGGCTGTGGCCAGCCTCGGCCATCACCGGCTGCGCGGCGGAGCGCAGCAAGGACAGCACCGCTCGTCCCATGCCGTCATCCATCCCGGCGGCGATGCGTTCCGCGACCAGCCCGGTCATCCCCAGACGCTCGACGACGGCGAGGCGCTGTTGCAGGTCCCCGCCGAACATCTCCTTAACGGAGGCTTCACCCGGGCCATGCTGCTGCCACACCTGCGCCCGCTGGTGCCAAACGTAGTCCGGCGCGAACACGCCGAGCGCGTCCGACGCCCAACTCCGGATCAGATCCGGGCGAGTCATGGCGACGCCAGCGACGTGCGCGCCACCCCAATCATGTCCGACGAGGTCGACTGGCTCCCGGAAACTCTCCAATCGGGACACCAGCCAATCGCGGTACCCCGAGACGGTCGCCTCGAAGCTGCTCGGTAGCGGGACACCGAAGCCTGGGGGCGACAGCGCGATTGCATCGTCGCGGTCGAGCTCGCTGAGCAGTGACGCCCAAACTGCTGCGCTCTCGGGGTTGCCATGCACCAACACGAGCGGTGTCTTTCTCGCCATCGAACGCTCCTCTTCTTCCTTACCATCGCGCGATCCAAACACTTACTTGCTTGTTGGCACACATCTTACCAGCCCTGCCCGTACGGCGCAAGGTCCTCTTCGGCTGGTCGCGCGCCCGCACCACTCGAGCGCGACACCAATCCAGGTTCAGGCATCCGGTTGGCGTTGTGCGGTCATCGGTCGCGTCCCCGACGTGGTGTAGTCGACGGGTCCACCTATGTCCAGGCCACCGGCGTGAAGCTCGTCGTATTCCTTGCAGCACCCAAGCGCGGTCCCAGTCCGCGTAGGCGGACTTCGTGGCCGCAGCCTTCAGCCGGGACTTCAGTCCACCCGCCCTCCGCCTTCGCAAGCCAAAACCGCGTTCGTCCCACCCGTACCCTCACCGACATAGGCAATGCCCCGCCCATGCGGTACCATTTCGCCAGCTATGGGCGAGACAGGAACGTGGAGGGGATGTGTGAGCGAGCAGATCACGACAACGGGTCGGCACACCGTCCACGGCGTCTGCCCGCACGACTGCCCGGACACCTGCGGCATGAGCATCACGGTGGAGGATGGACGCGCGGTGCGCGTCGAGGGCGATCCGACGCATCCGATCACGCGCGGCTTCCTCTGCGTCAAGGTCAATCAGTACATCGAGCACGTCTACAGCGAGCGGCGGGTGCTGACGCCGCGCCGCCGCGTCGGCCCCAAAGGCAGCGGGCAGTTCGAGGAGATCTCCTGGGACGCGGCCCTCACGGAGATCGCCGACCGCTTCCAGGACATCGCGGCGCGGCACGGGGCCGATGCCATCCTGCCCTACTCCTATTCCGGCACCCTCGGCCTGCTGCACAACTACAGCATGGACTACCGTTTCTTCTATCGCCTCGGCGCGTCGTTGCTGGAACGGACGATCTGCACCGCCGCCGCCGTCGAGGGCAACCGCTACACCCTCGGCAGCTACTACGGCACCGACCCCGAGCAATTCCCGAAGGCCAAGCTGATCATCTGCTGGGGGACCAATCCCGTCACGTCCAATCCCCACCTGATGCCCTTCATCAAAGAGGCCCGCGACAACGGCGCGACGCTGGTGGTGATCGACCCCCGCCGCACCCGCACCGCCGAGCGCGCCGACTGGCATCTCCAGCCCCTGCCCGGCTCCGACGCCGCGCTGGCCCTGGGGCTGATGCACGTCATCATCGCGGAGGGCTTGCACGACGCCGATTACGTGCGCGACCACACCCTCGGCTTCGAGGAGTTGCGCGCGCGCGCCGCCGAGTATCCGCCCGAGCGCGCCGCCGCGCTGACCGGCATCGCCGCCGACGAGATCATCCGCCTCGCGCGCTCCTACGCCACAGCGAAGCCCGCCGTGATCCGCCTGCAATACGGGATGCAACGCCACTCCAACGGCGGGATGCTCGTCCGCGTCGTCACCTGCCTCCCCGCCCTGATCGGCTCCTGGCGCGACGCGGCGGGTGGCCTGCTGATGAGCACGAGCGGCGCGTTCGGCTTCAACATGCGCGCCCTCCAACGGCCCGATCTGCTCGGCGATCGCCACCCGCGCTCCATCAACATGATCCAACTCGGCGAGGCGCTGACAACGCTCGACGACCCGCCGATCAAGGCGCTCTATGTCTACAACGCCGACCCGGTCGCGTCCACGCCGGACAGCAACGCGGTCCTGGCCGGCCTGGCGCGCGAGGACCTCTTCACCGTGGTCCACGACACCTACTGCACCGACACGACCCGCTGGGCCGACATCATCCTCCCCGCGACGTCGCAGTTGGAGCAGACCGACCTGCACCGGGCCTACGGTAATTACTATATCCAGATCAACCGGCCCGCCATCGCGCCCCTGGGCGAGAGCAAGCCGAACACCGAGGTCTTCCGGCTGTTGGCCGCGCGCATGGGCTTCACCGAACCCTGCTTCCGCGACAGCGACGACGACCTGATCGACCAGGCGCTCGACACGCAACACCCCTGGATGGCCGGGATTACCCGCGAGCGGCTGGATCGGGAACGCTGGGTCAAGCTCGCCCTGCCCGCCAACGGGCCGGGCGGGGCCTTCGTCCCCTTCGCCGAGGGCGGCTTCGCCACCCCGTCCGGCAAGGTGGAGTTCTTCTCGGCGCGGCTGGCCGCTCTGGGCCACGATCCGGTCCCCGTCCACGTCCCGCTCGCCGAGAGCGCGGAAGTCACGCCCGAACTGCACGCGCGCTACCCGCTGACCCTGATCTCCCCGAAAGCGCACCACTTCATCAATTCCTCCTTTAACGACGTGGACACCCTCACCCGCCGCGAGGGTCGTCCGGTCGTGGAGATCAGCCCCGCCGACGCCGCCACGCGCGGGATCGGCGACGGCGATCTCGTGCGCGTCTTCAACGACCGGGGCGAGTGCCATCTGCACGCCATCGTGATCGATCGCGTGCGCCCGGGCATCGTCGCCAGCCCCGCCACCTGGTGGGCCAGCAAATTCGCGCGCGGCCAGGGAATCAACGTCCTGACCCCTTCCCGGCGGGCCGACATGGGCGGCGGCGCGACCTTCTACACGAACCTCGTCCAAATCGAGCGAGTGAAGAGTAGTGCCGAGTGATGAGTGATGAGTGTCGAGGAAGCACTCAGCACCGGGTACACAGCACCGCCTTTGCGGTGCCCCCCGTCACTCGTCACTCGGCACTCATCGCTTGGCACTCCCCGGGACACCCCCATGCCTGAGCAGTTCTCGGCCACGAAGGGGCACGATAGCGCGGCGCTGGCGCGGCGCGCGAAGGGGCGGGCCGCGCTTTCGTCGGTGGCGGCGGCGATCGTGCTGACCGGGCTGAAGCTGACCGTCGGCATCCTCACCGGCAGCCTCGGTATCCTGGCCGAAGCCCTGCACTCGGCCCTCGATCTCGTCGCCGCCGCCCTCACCTACGTCGCCGTGCGCCTCTCCGGGCAGCCGCCCGACTTCGAGCATCGTTACGGCCATGGTCGCGTCGAGAACCTTTCGGCGTTCGTGGAGGCGGGGCTGCTGCTGATCACCGCCGCCTGGGTGATCTACGAGGCGGTGCGCCGCCTCTTCTTCGCGAGCGTCCACGTCGAGGCGTCGATCTGGGCCTTCGTGGTGATGGGCATCTCGATCGTGGTCGACTTCGGCCGCTCGCGCAACCTCAGCCGCGTGGCGAAGGAGTACAACAGCCAGGCGCTCGCCGCCGACGCCCTCCACTTCCGCACCGACATCTGGAGTTCGCTCGTCGTCATCATCGGCCTCACCGCCCTCTACATCGGCCAGCGCACCGGCGTCACCCTCGGCGGCTGGCTCCCGCAGGCCGACGCCTTCGCCGCCCTCGGCGTCTCCGGGATCATCCTCTTCGTCACCGGGCGGCTGCTGCGCGAGACGGTGGACGACCTGCTCGACCGCGCCCCCGGCGAGACCGCCACCCTCCTCAACGACACGGTGGAGCGCGTGCCGGGCGTGGTGGACTGCCGCCGCATCCGTCTGCGCCGCGCGGGCAATATCATCTTCGCCGACATCGTGATCGGGGTCGCGCGCACCGCCACCTTCGGCGAGGCGCACGCGATCAGCGAGGCGGTCGAGCGCGCGATCCAGGGCGCGTTCGGCCCGGACGAGGCGGATGTGGTGATCCACATGGAGCCGACCGCCGCGCCGGATGAAACCCCCGCCGACGCGGTCCGCACGCTCGCGCGCCAGCACGCCATGCGCGCCCACGACATCCGTCTGCGCGCCCTCGATGAACGACTCGACGCCGATCTCCATGTGGAAGTCAACCCCGCCCTCACCCTCACCGAGGCCCACAGCCTGACCACCGAATTGGAGCGCGAGATGCGCGCCGCCAACCCGCGCTTCGGGCGGATCAACACCCACCTCGAAGCGCCCGAGGGGGCGGTCGAACGCCAGGCCGACATCACCACACAGCGCGCCGAACTCGCCGCCCAGGTGCGCGACATCGCCGATGGCGTCGCCGGGCCGGGCAGTTGCCACGAGGTGAAGATCTATCGGCCCACCACCGCTTCGGAGACGATCGAACTGGTCCTCCATTGCTGGTTCCCCGGCGATCTCACCGTCGGACAGGTCCATGCCCGCTCGGCCGAGATCGAGCGCCGCCTCCACAACACCCTCCCGACCCTCGGGGCCGTCCTCCTGCACACCGAGCCGACCGAACCGACCGAACCGACCGAACCGACCGAACCACGCGAACCGACCGAACCACGCGAACCGACCGAAGCCCAGCAGCCCGCACCCCTACCCGCCTCGGCCACACCCACCCACGCCGCCACAACGAAACCGCCGCCCCCCAACGACCCGGCATAGGCGTTCCCCACCCACACACCGACGCCCTGCCCCCTGCCCCTTTCGACCTTCGACCAGCCCCCGCACGGAGCACCCCATGTCTATCCCCGACCCCGGCGCATCCCTGCCCCCCGCGACCCTTGCCCGTCGCGACACCTTGCCGCTCAAGGTCGCGCCCGTCGTCCTGACCGGCGTGGTGGTCCAACTCGTGCCGCTCGACCTCGCGCGCGACGCCGCCGCGCTCCACGCCATCTCGAACGGCGAGCCGATCGACCTGGGCGGACGCACGATCGAGGCGTACGACCCGGAGCCGCTGATCTGGCGCTTCATGGGTGCCGGGCCGTTCGCCGATGTCGCCGCGCTCACCGCCTACCTGCGCGGACTCATCGAGACGGCCAATCTCCTCCCGTTCTGCGTGCGCGACCGTGCGCTCGACCACCCGATCGGCGTCGTCACCTACATGAGCAATGTCCCCGAACATCTCAAAATCGAGGTGGGCCACATCTGGTACAGCCCGCTCGCCCAGCGCACGAACGCCAATCTGGAGTCCACCTATCTGCTGCTCGGCCACGCTTTCGATCTCGGGTATCGGCGCGTCGAATGGAAATGCGACGCCCTGAATGCCCGCTCCCGACGAGCGGCGACGCGCATGGGCTTCACTTTCGAGGGCATCCAGGAGGCCCACGTCATCGTCAAGGGCCGCAACCGCGACACCGCATGGTTCCGCATCCTCGACCATGAATGGCCGACCGTGCGCGCCCGCCTCGAAGGGCTGCTCGCGGCGCGATAGCAGGACGAAAGTTGCAGGGGTAGATTCTTCGCTTGCGCTCAGGATCGCAGCCACTTTTGCGATCGGCTTCCCACATACGGGATTGTCATTCTGAGCCGCCGCGAAGAATCCGCCCCTACCCCTGCTGGGTGCGCGCGGCGGTTCGCATGGTCCACCTCCAACCGGATCGCCAGCGCCCCAAACCATCACCCCAAACTCTGAACCCCACTCTCATTTGCCTTCCCCCATCCCATCTGCCATCATCACCCCACACCACACCCCCATTACTGATGGGATATGTCGTAATCATGGAGTCGGAGGTGGTCAGCGTGTCCTGGCACAATCTCGGCCCGTCCACACGCCCGACCGTCATGGGCGCGCGCGGCATGGTCACCTCGGCCCACCCGCTCGCCTCCCAGGCCGGCCTCCGCATGTTGCTCGCGGGCGGCAACGCGATCGACGCCGCCGTCGCGACCGCCGCCGCCCTCAACGTCGTCGAGCCGTTCATGTCCGGCCTCGGTGGCGATGGCTACATGCTCATCCATAGCGCCCGCGACAACGCCCTGCACGCCCTCGACTACGTCGGGCGCAGCGCCTACGCCGCCTCGACCGACGCCTTCGCCGACGCGGGGGAAAAGGAGTATGGCCCGAAGTCGTCGCTCGTCCCCGGCGCACCCGGCGGCTGGCTGGCGGCGCACGAGCGTTTCGGCTCGCTGCCCCTCGCGCAGCTTTTCGCCCCGGCGATCGAGTACGCCGAGGGCGGCGTGCCCCTGACCATCAAGGGGGCCGCGTTCTTCGCCGCCGGGGCCGCGAAGCTCGATGAAACGGCCAGCGCGACCTTCACTCCAGGCGGCAATATCCCGCGACCCGGCACCATCATCCGGCAGCCCGCCCTCGCCGCCACCTATCGCGAACTCGCCGCCGGGGGCGCGGCGGCCTTCTATCGCGGCCCGCTCGGGGAGCGTGTGCTCGCCGCCGTCCGGGCGCGCGGCGGCTTGCTGACCGACCGCGACTTCGCCGACTTCGCCCCGGAATGGCAGGAGCCGGTCGGCACGACCTATCGCGGCCACGCGATCCGCACCGCGCCGCCGCCATGCAGCGGCTTCCAATATCTGGAGTCGTTCAACATCCTCGAAGGCTACGACCTCGCCGCGAGCGGCCAGAACAGCGCCGCCAGCATCCACCTAACAGTCGAGGCGTTCAAGCTCGCCATCGCCGATCGGATCGCCTACGCCGCCCGCCCTGATATTCCGATCGGTGGCCTCCTCTCCAAGGACTACGCCGCGCGCCGCCGCAATGAGTTGAGTCCGGCCTTCGTCGGCCTCTGCGAGGGCGAGCGCTACGGCGGTCGCCCCGGTGCCGAGTTCGTCCAAGCCGGAGTCCCCCGCCCGGATGATCACGAGAACACCACCCACTTCGATGTGGTGGACGCGGCGGGCAACGCGGTCTCGGTGACGCAGAGCCTCGGCGCGGTCTTCGGCTCGGGCGTCATGGCGGGGGACACCGGCATCGTGCTCAACAACCTCGGCTACTGGTTCGACCTGGAGGCCGAGAGCCCGAACGCGATCGGGCCGCACAGGAAGATCGAGATGTGCATGGCCCCCGCCGCGATCTACGGCCCCGACGGGCGGCTCTTCATGGTGATCGGCACGCCCGGCTCCTTCGGCATCCTCCAGACGACCCTCCAGATGATCGCCAACATCCTCGACCACGGCTTCAGCATCCAGGCCGCGATCGAGGCCCCGCGCTTCCGCCTTTTCGCCGGGACCGAGTTGCATCTCGAAGGGCGCTTCCCCGAGGCGGTCCGGGCCGATCTCGCCGCGCTCGGCCACGGCGTCCGGGCGATCGAGGAGTGGTCCTGGTCGGTCGGCGGCGGACACGGCATCATGCTCGACCCCGACACCGGCGCGCTCTACGGCGGGGCCGACCCGCGCCGCGACGGCTTCGCACTCGCGCACTGACACCTCACCGACACATCCATCATCCGGCAAAACTTTTCGCCGGGCAGCGCGTTGTTCCTGGCAAGCGGGCACCTGCGGCCCGCCCCGTCGCACACCCGGCAGCGCCGGTGAGGAGGGGCCGATGCGTCGCCTGCACATTCCCATGCTGCTGGCCGGGCTGATCATCGGCCTAATCGGCCTCGCCGCGACGCCGCAAGGCTGCCTCGCCTGCTCCTGCCCGTTCCCAGGTACGCCACCCGAGGAATTGGCGCGCACGAGCACAGTCTTCCGTGGTCGCGTAACCGCGATCGATCAGGTTCAAGATGAGCAGGGCTATCGCTCCTTGCGCGTCACGCTGCAAGCCACCGCCACCTGGAAAGGTGCCGTCACACCCGAGATGATCGTCCACACCGGCTTGGGCGGCGGCGACTGCGGCTACCCCTTCAAGCAAGGCGTCGACTACCTGATCTACGCCAATGGCCTGGTTGCCAGCGGTGCCCCAGCCAACACCGCTGGCAGACTCTACACCGGCACTTGCAGCCGCACCCGCCCGATCGCCGATGCGGCTGAAGATCTCGCCGCCCTCGGAGCGGGCCAACCAGTCGGGGCCACCCCACTGCCCCGCCTGCCCAACACCGGCAGCGGGGTAGCCCCGGCGCGCGACATGGCGCTCACCACGGCGCTCACCATCGTGGCCCTGCTTGCCACATTGGTCCTCGGCAATCTGCGCTGGCGACGGCGCTGATCCCATCGCAGAGCCAACGCCTCCCGCTCGCCATACAACCTCGTCCCCATGCCCCCCGCAGACCTTCGACGCATAGCCAACGGGTGCGGTTGGGCGATGTGCGCGGTGGCGGTATACGGGGCGCGGCGGATCGCCCCAAGATTGCGGGCGCGGATTCTTCGCGGCGGCTCAGAATGACAGATCCAAGGTGGTGGTTGCCCGCGTACGCTCTGCCCTTCGGCACGCATTCGACCACTCGCCTGGGGAATTGTTATGCTGAGCCGCCGCGAAGAATCCGCGCCCACGACCCAGAGGCAACCCGCCGCGCCTGCCTTCGCCGTCACCGCTACCACCGCCACTTCCCTTCGGCCTTCGACCTGCACCCTTCGACCCCTCAGACTTGCAACTCCCCCCAAATCGGTATACAAGTGACCCCACAATACCGAGGCCCCCTTGCCCTCACCGCAAGGTACGTCGAGAAAGGAAAGGCGCGCGTGGAGTTCACCTGCACCTCGTTCTCCTTCCCGCTCCTGACCTTCGAGCAAAGCCTGCACCAGATCGCCCTCCTGGGGATCGGCGCGGTCGATCTCGGCGCGCACCTCGAAGGCACCCATCTCAGCCCCGAGGCGATCGAGGCCGACCCCCAGGGCCAGGCCGAGCGCGTCAAGCACGCCATCGCAGCGACCGGACTCGCCATCGCCGACCTCTTCCCGACATTCGGGCGCGGCTTCCGCGATCGACCAATCAACACGCCCGACCCGGACCTGCGCGCGGCCAATCGTCGCCGCTTCGCCGCGCTGGTCGGCTTCTGCCAGGCCGTCGGCTGTCCGGGGGTCACCCTCCTGCCAGGCGTCATCTGGCCCGACCTCGGCCCGGGGCGATCGTTCGCGCTGGCGGTCGCGGGCCTGACCGAATGTGTCGAGGTCGGGCGCGCTGCCGGACTGCGCGTCAGCATCGAGCCGCACCTGGAGTCGGTGGTCGAGGAACCCGAGCGCGCCCTAGCGCTGGTCGAAGCGGTCCCCGGCCTGCGACTGACCCTCGATTACAGCCACTTCATCGCCGCCGGACTCCCGCCCGAGCGGGTCCACCCACTGATCCCCCATGTCGGACATTTCCACGCCCGCCAGGCCGCGCCCGGCCACTTGCAGGCCGTTCGCGACGCGGGCACCATCGACTTCGCCGATCTCGTCCGACGCCTCAGGGCATCCGGTTACGACGGCTACCTCTGCATCGAGTACACCTGGCAGGAGTGGCGCGGCTGCAACCGGCTCGACGTCGTCTCCGAGAGCATCATGCTCCGCGACCAACTGCGCGATTACCTGGCGAGCTGACGCGCGCCCCAGCCGCCCGATACCCAGGAGGCACCCACCGATGCAACGCCTATCGTTCCTCATCCACCTCAAGCCGGGTGCCGATCCGGTCGAATACAAACGCCGTCACGACGAGCTCTGGCCGGAGATGGCCGACGCGCTACGCGGCGCGGGCATCCACAACTACAGCATCTTCCGTCACGGCGACACCCTTTTCGCCTACCTCGAATGCGACGACTTCAATCAGATGGCCCGCACCCTCGCCGCCGACCCGGTCAACGCCCGCTGGCAGCGATACATGGCCGACATGCTGACCATCGAGGCGGACCCGCAGACCGGTTTCGCCAAACTGTTGCCCGAGATGTTCTACCTGGCCTGAGCGTGCGTGGGGGCATCGTGGCTATGGCTATCCCGCATGGACCCGCCGCCCAAGACGATGACGCGCTGCTCGCGTGGCTACTCGCGGAGGCGCGGCACCCGTTCACGGGCTGGGACTTCTCCTATCTCGACGGGCGCATGAGGGATGAGCCGACCGCGTGGGACTATCCACGAGTCGTCCGCACGGCGCTCGACGGGTGCGCCGCCTTGCTCGACATGGGGACAGGCGGCGGCGAATTCCTCGCCAGCTTCGCGCCGCTGCCCGCCCTGACCGCCGCCACCGAAGGGTACCCCCCCAACCTCCCGGTCGCCCGTGCGCGCCTGACGCCGCTCGGGGTGATGGTCGAGCCGATCGCCGAAGACGGTCACAGCCCACTGCCCTTCGCCGACGAAGCCTTCGATCTCGTGATCAATCGCCACGAATACTACGACCCGCGCGAGGTCTGGCGCGTACTCCGGCCCGGCGGTCGCTTCATCACCCAGCAGGTCGGCGGCGAGAACGACCGCGACCTCAACCGGCTCCTGGAATCCCCGAATCCCGGCGATGGCTTCGCCTTCTGGACCCTCGCCCACGCCAGGGCGGAACTCGCGGCCGCCGACTTCGCCATCGCCACCGCCGCCGAGGCGTTCCCGACCAGGCGCTTCGCCGACGTCGGCGCGATCGTCTACTATCTCGGTGCCGTTCCCTGGCAGATACCCGATTTCGACGTGGCGCGCTACCTGCCACGATTGCGCGAGGCGCAACGGCAGATCGAGCGCGCGGGCGGCATCCTTATCCGCCAGCACCGTTTCATCCTGGTGGCCGAGAAACGGCCCGCGCAGGCCGCATAACGCCCGCGCCGCTCGGGTCGAGCGGCGCGGCGTGGGGAGGGAGCATTCGTGGCGAGGCACGGCGGGCAGGCCCGCATCGGGATCATTGGCGCCGGCTGGTGGGCGACATACGCGCACCTGCCCGCCCTCACCGGCTATCCGCACGCGCAAATCGTCGCCATCGCCGATCCCGATGAGGCGCGGCTGGACGCCGCCGCCAACGCGTTCGACGTCGCCCGCCGCCACGGCGACTACCGCGACATGCTCGACACCGAAGCGCTCGATGGCGTGATCGTGGCGACGCCACACGCCACCCACTATGAGATCGCCCGCGAGGTCCTGTCGCGCGGCCTCGGTCTGATGCTGGAGAAACCGATGGTCCTGCGCGCCCGCGAGGCGCGCGACCTCTGCGCCCTGGCGACCGAGCACAAAGCCCCGCTGATCGTCGGCTACCCCTACCACTTCGTGCCGCAGCACCACGCCCTGAAGGCCCAGCTCGCGGCGGGGCGACTCGGCCAACTCCAACTCGTGGACAACCTCTTCGCCTCGATGGTGCTGGAATACTATCGGGCGAATCCGCCCGCTTATGAGCAGCTCTTCGCCTGGGAGGTGACCGGCCCGCTTCCCGACACCTACAGCGACCCCGACGTGGCGGGCGGCGGCCAGGGCCACCTCCAGGTGACCCACGCCGCCGCGCTGCTCCTCTGGCTCACCGGCCTGCAACCGCTCGCGGTGGCCGCGTTCATGGAGCGCTTCGACGTGCGGGTGGACCTCTGCGATGCGATCAGCGTCCGCTTCGCGGGTGGCACTGTCGGCACGCTCGCCAGCACCGGCGGGATCCCGACGAAACAGGCGGGCCACCAGCAACTCGAATACCGGATCTACGGCTCGGAGGGCTACGCCCTGCTCGATCCGATGGCCGGGACCTGCGCCATCCACGACAACGATGGCGGGGTCGAATGGCTCGCCCCCACCCCCGCCGCCGACCGCTACCCGCGCGAGGCGACCGCGCGCCACCTGGCCGACGTGCTGCTCGGTCGCGCCGAGAACCAGTCCACCGGGGAGATCGGCACGCGCACGGTCGAACTCCTGGAAGCGGCCTACCGCTCGGCCGACGAGGGCCGCATCGTCCGCATCGAGGAGCTATGAGGCGTAAGGCGTAAGGCGTAAGGCGTAAGTGGCTGGGCGGTGGTGGGCGGACGTAGCGGTCGACGACGGATCCCTCTTACGCCTTACGTCTTACGCCCTACGCCTTACGACCCCCACACACGGAGGCACCCATGACCCGCGATCTCCGTATCCGTCGCCTGGCCGTCCACCACTACGAGCGGACGGTGTCGGACATGGCCTACGACTACAACGGCTTCAACCACGTCTACAAGCAAGGAGAACAGTCCCGGCAGTCCGGCTACGTCTTCACGATCGAGACCGACGCCGGGATCACCGGCGAGTATGTCGGCGGCGTCGGCGTCACCTACGCGCAGGTCGGCATGGTCGCCCACTACCTCCTCGGCAAGAACGCCCTCCAGCGCGAACTGATCTGGAACGACATCAAGCGCGCCCTCCGCAAGCACGACCGCTTCGGCCTCGGCTCGATCGACATCGCCCTCTGGGACATCGCGGGCAAGGCCTACAACGCGCCGATCCACGAACTCCTCGGCGGCTACCGCACCACCCTCCCCGCCTACGCCTCGACCTTTCATGGCGACGAGAACGGCGGCCTCGACAGCCCCGAGGCGTTCGCCGACTTCGCCGTCCGCTGCCGGGACATGGGTTATCCCGCCTTCAAGATCCACGGCTGGGGGACCGGCCCGATCGAGCGCGAGGTCGCGACGGTGCTGCAAACCCGCAAGGCGGTCGGCGACGCCATGGACCTGATGCTCGACCCCGCCTGCGAGTACAACACCTTCGGCGACACACTGAAGGTCGGGCGCGCGTGCGACGAGGCGAAGTTCTTCTGGTACGAGGACCCCTACAAGGATGGCGGGCAGTCCGCTTTCGCGCACCGCAAGCTGCGCCAGATGATCACGACGCCCATCCTGCTCGGCGAGCACGTCCGCGGCTTCGAGTTGCACATCGATCAGGTCATCGCCGAGGGCACCGACTATCTCCGCGCCGACGCCGATTATGACGGCGGCATCACCGGAGTGATGAAGCTGGCGCACGCCGCCGAGGGCTTCGGGCTCGACTGCGAGATCCACGCGCCCGGCCCCGCACACCGCCACTGCATGGCCGCGATCCGCAACACCAACTACTACGAACTCGGCCTCGTCCACCCGAAGCTCGACAAACGCCCCCGCGACTCCGTCTACGCCGATGGCTACTCCGACGCCCTCGACGCGGTGGACAGTCGGGGGCACGTCCCCGTCCCGCAAGGCCCCGGCCTCGGCGTCACCATCGACTGGGACTGGGTCCGCGCGCACGAAATCGGCAAGGTGGTGTACGAGTGAAGTGGGCAGTAGTCGGTAGTCAGTAGTCAGTGGGGGTTCGGAGGAAGCCCGAGCCCTCGGTTACTCCCGTACCCTCCACTGACTACTGCCTACTCCCCTGAAAGGAGCCCCATGCGCCCGAAGCCCGCACACCTTGCACCGGAGTATGGTGCGCAATTCCAGGATGGGAGCGTTGCGGCGGCGTACCCAAGCCGCCCGCCCTACCCGGCGGCAACCTTCGTGGCGCTCGCGAACTTGATCGGCGAGGGGCCACGCATCGTCCTCGATGTCGGCTGCGGGACAGGGGACATCGCGCGGCGACTCGCCCCGCTGATGGGGCGGGTTGAGGCGATCGACGCCTCGGCGGCGATGCTCGAGCGAGGCTGCGGTCAGCAGGGAGGCGACGCGCCAAACCTCGCCTGGGTCCATGCGTCGGTGGAGGATGCGCCGCTGCGGCCTCCATATGGGTTGATCACCGCTGGGGAGAGCTTGCACTGGCTGGACTGGGAGATCGTCTTCCTGCGCTTCGCCGAAGCGCTGTCGCCGGGCGGCGCACTGGCAATCATCGGGCGCGAGGGGGGGTGGTCACCCGCATTCACCGCCCGCTTGCAGCCGATCATCGATCGCTACTCGACCAATCGCGACTTCCGACCATACAATTTGACCGATGAGTTGACCACGCGCGGCCTCTTCGAGTTGATGGGGACGCAGCGCATCGCGGCGGAAACCTGGCACCCGACGATCGCCGAATACATCGAGTTCTCCACTCGCATAATGGCCTGTCGCGCGAGCGGATGGGCCGCGACGCGGACGCCTTCGACGCGGAGACGCGCGCCGCACTGCTCGATCTCGTCCGGGAGGACGCGGTCGAGTTGCGCGACGATCGGCTCTTGCTCACGGTCGAGGCGACGATCATCTGGGGGCGACCGCACGCCGCCCGATGAGAAGCCATCACCGCATCTCCGCTGCCTCGTGACTACTCTCCCGAAAGGAGCACTCAGTGACCACAAGCATCGAGCAAGTCCAGGCCACGACGCGTTGGAAGACGCCGGGGCCACAACCGAACGGGATACAAGCGAGCGCCGAGGGGCTGTGGGTGATCGATCAGGATGACCTTCATGTGTACCTGCTCGACTGGCGGGATGGCGGCGTGATCAAGCAGTTCCCGACCACGACCCACCATTCCAGCGGCATCACCTGGGACGGCGAGGCGTTGTGGGTGGCCTCGACCTTCCCCCCGATCGAACTCTTCCGTTACGCGCCCGATGGCACCGAACTCGCCCGCCTGCCGACCCCCGGCGCGAGCGAGAAGAGCGGCGCGCACGGCCTCGAATGGATCGACGGCAAGCTCTGGGTCACCGTGCCGCCGTCCGCGACGACCTACCAGCTCGACCCCGCCGATGGCCGCATCCTGCGCCAGTTCCCCGCGCCCGGCAATCGCCCGCACGGCCTCGCCTGGGACGGTCAGATTCTCTGGGTCGCCGAGACAGCCCAGCGCACCATCACCGGCTACGATCTCGATGGCACCGTGCGCCGCGTCCTCGCGGTGGCCGAGGGCCAGCCTGATCCCCATGGCCTGACCTACCACCAGGGCCACCTCTGGTACTGCGACGCCGACACCCGCCTCGTCGCGACGATCCCCCTGTAAGTATCCGCAGGTATCCGCCGCCGCGCCCGCACCAGCATCAGCAGAGATGAGACACCGTCCGTGGGCGGGCGCGGCAGCATGAAGGTTGATAGCACCATGACCGCCGAGCGCGACCGCCTCCGCGCCGATCACGCCGCCTGGACACGCTGGGGGCCGTACCTCGCCGAGCGCGCCTGGGGGACGGTGCGCGAAGACTACAGCGCGGACGGCGAAGCTTGGACCGCCCTCTCGCACGACCATGCCCGCTCCCACGCCTATCGCTGGAACGAGGACGGCCTGGCCGGGCTCTCCGATGACAAGGGCCGCGTCTGTCTCGGGCTGGCTCTCTGGAACGGTCGCGACCCCTTCCTCAAGGAGCGCCTGTTCGGCCTGACCGGGCCGCAGGGGAATCACGGCGAGGATGTCAAAGAGGAGTACGCCTACCTCGACTCCACCCCGACCCACTCCTTCATGCGGATGCTCTACCGCTACCCACAGGGCCCGTTCCCCTACGACGCGCTCGTGGCCGAGAACGGTCGACGCGGTCGCGACGACCCCGAATTCGAGCTGTTCGATACGGGCGTCTTCGCGGAGGATCGCTACTTCGACATCATCGTGGACTATGCCAAGGCCGCGCCGAACGACATCCTGCTCCGCATCAGCGCCACCAATCACGGGCCGGACGCCGCCGACCTCTGGCTCCTGCCGACCCTCTGGTATCGCAATACCTGGGCGTGGGGTGCCGAGCGGCGGCGCGGCGCGCTGACGGCGAGCCCGGCGGACGCCGAAGGCAACGCGCCATTGTCGGCGATCTGCGGCACGCACCCCTTGATGGGCGACCACGTCTTCCTCTGCGAAGGGGCCGACGACCTCCTCTTCACCGAGAACGACAGCAATCTGCGACGCCTCTACGGCGTGCCGAACCCGACCCCATTCGTGAAAGACGCGTTCCACGACGCCGTTGTCAGGGGCGACAGGCGGGCGATCAACCCGGCGCGCACCGGCACGAAGGCCGCTGCCCTCTACCGTCGCCGCCTCGCGCCCGGCGGAACGCTGACCCTGCGCCTGCGCTTCGTCGCGGCCCCCGGCCAGCCGCTCGTCGGCGACAGCGGCGTGCCGGACACGTCTGGTGACACGCCCCACGCGACGACCATCCCCACGCGCACCTGGCGCGAGATCGCCGCACGTCTGGAAGATGCGCCCTCCACCGACCCTTTCGCAGACCCCTTCGCCGATTTCGACGCCACATTCGCCGCCCGCGAGCGCGAGGCCGACGACTTCTACGCCGCCCTCCTCCCGCCCGATGCCGGGGCCGACAAGCGCCTCATCCATCGTCAGGCGCTCGCCGGGATGCTCTGGTCGAAGCAGTTCTATCACTACGTCGTGGCGCGCTGGCTGTCGGGCGATCCCGCGCAACCGGCCCCGCCCGCCGAACGCCGCCGGGGCCGCAACCACGACTGGCGGCACATCTACAACGAACGGGTGATGTCGATGCCCGACGCCTGGGAGTACCCCTGGTACGCCTCCTGGGATCTCGCGTTCCACTGCCTGCCGCTCGCGCTCGTGGATCCGCACTTCGCCAAGCAGCAGCTCGATCTGCTGCTGCGCGAGTGGTATCAGCACCCGAACGGGCAGATCCCCGCCTACGAGTGGGCCTTCGGCGATGTGAACCCGCCGGTACTCGGCTGGGCGGTCTGGCGCGTCTATCAGATCGAGCGCGCCCATCACGGCGACGCCGACCGCGATTTCCTGGAACGCTGTTTCCACAAACTGATGCTCAATTTCACCTGGTGGGTCAACCGCAAGGATGAGGAGGGGAACAACGTCTTTCAGGGGGGCTTCCTCGGCCTCGACAACATCGGCGTCTTCGACCGCAGCAAGCCCCTCCCGACCGGCGGGCACCTCGAACAGAGCGACGGCACGAGCTGGATGGCGATGTTCAGCCTGAACCTGATGACGATCGCGCTCGAACTGGCACGGACCAACCCGGTCTACGAGGCGATCGCCACCAAGTTCTTTGAGCATTTCCTGTCGATCGCCGCCGCGATGTCCGCGATGGGCGACAACTCCGGCGAGGACGGCCTGGCCCTCTGGGACGAGGAGGACCAATTCTTCTATGATGTCCTCCATCTGCCGGACGGGCGGAAGCAGCCCTTGAAGGTGCGCTCCTTCGTCGGGCTGATCCCCCTCTTCGCGGTCGAGACGATCGAGCCCGACCTACTCGCCGCGCTGCCGGAGTTCCGCCGCCACCTCGAATGGTACCTGGAACATCGCCCCGACCTCGCCGGGCTCGTCTCCCATTGGCTAACCCCCGGATCGGGCGAGCGGCGACTGCTGGCGATCTGCCGCGGCCATCGGCTGAAACAACTGCTCCGTCGCGCGCTCGACGAGACCGAATTCCTCAGCCCCTACGGCGTGCGTTCCCTCAGCCGCGCCCACGCCGCCGACCCCTACGTGCTGCACTTCGGCGGGGAGGAACACACGGTGCGCTACGAACCCGCCGAGTCGCACAGCGGCCTCTTCGGCGGGAACTCCAACTGGCGCGGCCCGGTCTGGTTCCCGGTCAACTACCTGCTGATCGAGTCGTTGCAACAATTCCACCACTATTTCGGCGACGACTTCACCGTCGAGTGCCCCACCGGCTCCGGTCACTTCCTCACCCTCGATGGTGTCGCCGACGAACTCTCGCAGCGACTGATCGCCCTGTTCCTCCTCGATGACACGGGGCGTCGCCCGGTCTTCGGCGATGCTCCGCGCTTTCGGGACGATCCGCGCTGGCGCGATCGCCCACTTTTCTACGAATACTTCCACGGCGACAACGGCACCGGGCGCGGCGCGAGCCATCAGACCGGCTGGACCGGCCTGGTCGCCAAGCTGATCCAGCAGCAACACCACCACCAGCATGGCCGCCGCGCCCCCGACATGGCGTCATGGCCGTACGACGCGCCGTGACGTAAGGCGCAGGTTAGGGTTCGGTCATCGGAATGTAAGGTCGCACGTCTATCTTCGATATGTAGGCCCTCGGCTGCCTACTGACCACTGACTACTAGAGATGCTGCATAATAGTGCGGGAGGTTGCATGCCCCCTACCCCCACCGGGCGGTTACGCGGCACCCGCCCCCGACAACTGCCGATTGACCAGCCCG
>JAABUN010002297.1_pt1 | contig 34900 bp, 33 predicted proteins | sample 5559311 | NCBI WGS metagenome assembly JAABUN01 (sample SAMN10711877, study PRJNA513370) | rock metagenome | isolation source: Antarctica rocks | place: Antarctica: Victoria Land, Siegfried Peak sud | reverse complement strand
CACGATGTAGCGGCATGGCAAGTTACTCCGGTTAGTTTTCAGATATCAGATATGAGAATACTCATATTCTCATCTTTTTTCCACTACATTTAGTGTCACTTTTGAGTTTGCAGATACGCCCTAGATTGGGAGCAAGAATTTGATTGACTCAGAAATTCTTAGAAAACTCCAAAATACCTCGATTGAGGAGCGAATTATCATCATTGAGACGATCTTACACTCGTTGAAAAGCGATATAAAAAAAGCCGCTTTTCCCCAGGCGGAAACTGTAGCTGGTAGTCAACGTCCTGCTTTTGGATTTATGTCTGGTACAGGTAGAAATTAGAGGACATAGTTGCACCAATTCTGCCTGAAAATACATGGGAAGTTTTTATTTAACCCCCTGCTTTTAAACTATCTAGTGTGCTTTTATGGAGATGTCATTAAAAGAACTTAAGCAAGAAATTCAAGATTTGAAGCATCAAGTAAAGATGTTGTGGATAATTTTTTGGCTGTCTATTGTTTTGTCAATAAGATTAGCTATCTTGTTTATTCCGAGTGATATACAAGATAATCCCACTCTATTCCTATCGTTGTTTATGGCTATGATGTTCGGTTCAAGAGTTTATGTTGTGAACAAAAAGTTTTACATAAAAGAACTAAAACGAAAGCAATTAAAGTATCTGTATCATAGTGACCCCAAGGCTTACTCAGAACAAATAAAGTTGAGTAGGAAATAATATATTTCAACTACATTAATGGATATCAGATTGTAGCTTTGTCACAGTGCGATGGCAGTTACCAGTACAGCAGACTATTGGAGCTATTGATGCAAATCCAGTAGCCGCATAATTCCTTTTCCCATTAGTCCCAATCTAATTACACCCACACCCGTTAGTTCCCACTGACGGGTTTTGTTTTACCCATACTTGGACACAAAATGCTAAATCTCATCAGCCACTCGCTTAACCCAAAAGACGAGCCAATCTTGCAGCAGTTAGAAATCTATTTGCAACAGTTAACCCAAGACAAGAAAGCAGCGATTGCAATTGCTGCCCTGTACGAAGCGACCGAACCAAGCGCAATCTATTTTGATTACGTATGCGACTTCTGCGCCAAGTTCAACGAAGCGATCGCCTTACTCCAAGACTTATCGAAACCAGGACTTCTAGCCGTTGCTAGAGCAATAACAGAAGAAATAGCGGTACTACAGCAATTGCAGGGAGCAAGTAGATGAAACCTCAAGTATGTCCCTTTTGCCGCAGCAGCGTTTCGTTAATTGATAGCGCCAAAGTCTACGGTTACAGTCAAGGATTTATCTACCTGTGCAACTCTTATCCCAAATGCGATGCCAGGGTGAGGTGTCATCCCGGAACCATCATTGCGTTAGGGACTCTAGCAAACAAAGAGTTGCGAAGATGGCGTAGTTTGGCTCATCGCAAGTTCGATCCTTTGTGGCAGTCTGGTATTTTTGCTAATCGTCAAACTGCCTACAAGTGGCTGTCGAAATCAATGAGGTTGCCTTTAGACAAAGCCCATATCGCTATGTTCGACATTCGGCAGTGCCAAAGGGTAATAGCACTCGTTGAGAGTTTTGCCAGGGGTCAGCAGCGTATCAAAACAAAAGTAACCACTCGTTGTTAAGGAGAATAAATGATGAGGCATAAACCGATTGCTATAACCCCCCGTGATGGATTCGACTTACTCGCAGTCTGGGAAAAAGATGGCAGGAAATGGTATTTACTGCAACTGGCTCGTCCCCAGAGTGCGATCGCTCTAGCGCAAGAGAATCCGAAGGCACGATTAGTGTTTCCGACTGGGGTCAATCCCAATCATCTTGAGCAAAAAATGCTTAAGATGAACGGTAGGAAAGCCAAGGGTAGTAACTGGGCGGTTGGGGCAAAAACATAACTTACTCTTTCTTAACGCGCATTCCCAATTAGAGTAGATGGCGACCAGTACAAAGGATGCTTGTCAATTAAGCTCAACTCTGCCTGCCATAGTGCCTTGTACTTAGTCGTACTCCGGAAGATTTCAGTATGATAAATACTTAGCTCACTTGCAAATATAGATATCACCGCTAAACATATAAAAAATGAAGCAGATTGCCCTTACATACTTTATGTGGGGTTACCAGCCCCATTTTCGGAAAGAGATGGAGAGCCGTTCGAGGAAGGCACTTGAAGCACTAGGCACAGATATTTCCGTTAAAGCATTCTTAGTTGGTGTTCGCTTACCAGAAGTTTCTAAGGATCATCCTGTATGTATTGAGCCTGAAGACGGAGAGTGGGACATATTGACATTCAAGGATGTGCATAAGCGTGCAGGCGAAATATTTACTACTCATCCAGATCAGAATATATTCTATAGTAATGATGACCAGTCAATGCTGGAGAAGCCTGAGAATATACGTCGCAAATCGGTTCGAGAGGCAATTGAGGAAGTTTTAAGCAGAACTGACTCTGAGCGCAAAACACACTCGTTTTGTGGCGTACCTGTTCGTCTTGGTAACTTTCATGTAGTTCCTATAGTCCAAGTTGCACAATCAGATCTTGATGCCTTCCCTAGGCTTATCAATTCAATTCAATTTCAGATGTATAATTCTACTACTGGAATAGTTCAAGCCTTAATTAGTTGCCTTCTTACAGAGGCATCTGAAGCTCTTAAGACAAAAGAGCCTGGTCGTTTCTTTAGCACCTTTGATAGCGATCTTTCAGGTCTCCTTCGCAAAGCGGGTCAAACTCTCTGTAATGCGATTCCGTTAGCCCTCAAGGATTTCATGCTAGGGGAGGTATTCGAGAATCTGAACAAGATATCGGAACTACGCTACGAGGGAGGTGAGACTCTTGGTACGATCGTCTTTGCCCCTCCAAATTTACTATCTCTTAACTACGATTCAGTATTCCTTCAACCTATTCCTTTAGACACCCATAGACTTGTTCGCAAGGTGGTTGAGATTTCTGACGATAAACTTTGCTGCATATGCCAAGGAGATAAAGGTATTGTAGGCTTTGGCTCACTTCCAGACTTCGGAGATACCTTTGTTTTTAGAGCCGTCTTTACTGGTCACTACCGATGGGCGCTGTATGTAAACGACACTTTGTTAATGAACTGTGCTTTTGGTGTTCCATCTGTTCCACAGCCTAGACTAACTGAAAAAGTATTTTTCTCGAATATACAGAGAATCCTTCCTGGTCTAACGCTAAACCAAGGTGAAGCACTGTGGAGTGCTGTTTCTGCTGCAATGGATCAACGGCATGGAACCATGCTTGTTGTATCTGATGCGGCATCAAACGAGGCACAAAGACTAAGTTCTCAAGCTATTGCAATTGAACCAATCAAGCTAAAATCAGCATTAGTAGCGCGTATTAGTGGAATTGATGGAGCGATTCTAGTCGATCGCGATTGCAATTGCCATGCTATTGGCGTAATTCTAGATGGCATAGCGACGAACGAAGGCGATCCTTCAAGAGGAGCGCGGTACAACTCTGCCTTACGCTACATAAGATCTTGTCAGAGTCCTGCTGTTTGTCTTGTGGTCTCAGAAGATGGTTATGTAAACATGGTTCCGACTTTACAACCTCAAATTAGAAAGCAAGATGTCAAATATCATGTAGAGCTATTAAAAAGCTTAACTTCTGATAAATACCACAAAACTCGCTCATGGCTCGACGATCGCAGGTTTTATTTGACTTCAGAACAATGTAATGTTGTCAATACTGAGCTTTCCCGAATTCAAGCTGAACCTTTTGATGTGGGAGAGCTTCGTATTTCAACACCTGTCTTCAAACCACATCCGGATATGAACGAGTCTTATTACCTTGACGAATCGTAATAAGAACAGTCTAATAACCGCGCTGCACCGGAAGCCGAAATCTGGTCGTTTGAGGGACAAAGATTATCTGCGTTCGGTGAGCGTGGCCGTTAGGTTACTTGACCCAAGCGATTTTGAAAATGCTATAACCCTTTGCTAGAGTTGGTTCAGCGATTACCGAGCGTAATCCTTCTTCTGTCACTTTCAGGAGAGCAAAATTTAGAACCTGTGTTAGATAAAGCTTTGGGCAAAACGGCTACAAATAAACTCTGATGTTAGAAAATAAAGGGTAAAAGATATACATTAAAAGCTTTTTCAAGTTTTAGTTCTTTTTTTCTTTATTCAGAGTGGCAAAAGAGGGTTATGCTCAAAATCATTATCTCGTACCTAGGGAGGGATTGCGTTTTTCTTATCCTATATGCTATAGATAACATAGGTTTTAGATAAAGTCAACAGTATTGCAATCTTTTATGCTTAAGTGTTATGATGTTAAATATTAAGCTATTTTATTAGTAATGCCGAATCCAAATCCAAAAACTGAGCAGTTAGCACTGGGACGAGGGAAGCGCCCTAAGTTAGATAATCCTACGGTAGCAATGAGAATGTCTGAGGAAACCAGGGCTACCCTAGAGGAGATAGCATTTCAGTATGGATGTATATATGGCGATAAGCCGTGGATTGCTGGATTACTAGCCAAAATTGGCAGTGGAGAGTTATTGATTGTTCCTGCCCCTCCTGGTTCATACAGATAACCCCGGTCCGCGATCGCTCCTCGGCTGTCCCCCTGTTAACTGCCCCTGTCTTCGTGGTGATTTGCGCTCGATGCTTGCCAAGCGTTCCATTGCTTGCGACGAATTAAACCCTTGAGCGAAAGAGCGCATTTCAACTGTTTGGGGATTTCTGTACCAAGTTTGATAAGCTGAGAATTGCTTGTTCCACTGCCCCAACTGACTCTCTTTATGTTGCTTGTGGGCGATCGCATTTTCTAGCTTACTTGCAGTTTGCTCAAGCCCAGCAACGGCTAAGTCGTACTTCCCATTCCAATTTCGCAAGGGTTTATTCTGCATAGCTTCCACCGTTGCCAAAGCATCAGATTGTTCCCTGCCCAGAATATTAATCTGGTTTACTAATTGACCAACCTCGTTTTGGAGAGCTTGTATCTCAGCTTCCTTGGGCGGTTTGGTTGGCGCAGCTTTGAAATAGTTATCAACAGCCTGGTGGAGGAGAAGAAACTCGTTATCGGGAAGTTGATTAATTTGCTCCTCCACTGCCAACTTTTTAAAACGAGTTTGCAAGTCTGATTGCATTGTTGCGACTACCTTTTCTGTTAGCGGTTCACCCTGCTTGAAATTAGTTCCAATTTCCGAGATGCGCTCTAGATATTTTGAGGATTTATTGAGTTCTTGTGCGGCTCTGTACCAATCTCGCAATGTTTCTACCGATGGGCTTGCTGATTGCATGGAAGCGAATTTTTCTCCCGTAAGCTTATCTACTCGATCTACAACCTGTTGAAAAATCTGCATCGGGTCTACCAAGTTTTCCGCAGTATCAGTGGAGGTAGGAGGTAGATTTGATGAGGAGTGAGTTGCTGAAGCTTCTACGCTTCTTACTTGGGGTTTGTTTTCCTTTATCACTTCAACAGTGCTTTGAGGTTCGCTTTTTGTAGCAGAAGCGTTCGAGCTTAATCCAACGTCAAACAAGCTCAACTGGACTCCTTGTGGCTCTTGTCCTGGCGTTAATTTGGAAGTAGTAGAAGTCCTGCGTTTTGCCTGTTTAGCTGTGGTAGTTGAATTTGAGGCAATTAGCTGAGGGTTTAATTGCGGCTGCTCCTGGCGAACTGGAATAGCAGGTTTTACAACCTCTAAATCTGGTGCTACTGGCAGTGATGGTTCAGGAACCTCCACTACTACCGAATCTGAGGCTTCAGCTTCTTGCTGATTTGGCTGCAATAGCGACTGTTGTTTCTCAATAAACGCGATGCGGACAGGTTCAACAAAGCCCTGCTCCAGCAAGTTTTTACTAAAGGTTTTGGCAAATCCTCGATCTAGGCTACGGTACTCACCGCCATTAAGAGGATTTTGCGTAGCAGTCTCAGTTAGCGTCAACTGACCTTGAGAGGAAATGCGAAAAACCATTTCCGCATCCATAAATAAGTCACCGTACCTATCTTCGAGATAGTGAGTTGCGTACAATTGTTGCCCGTGCCGTTCGATGACTAAGGGAATAAACGGTTTGTTCTCAACTTTGAGGTGAAAGTCATCACTACTAAGAATTTCAGTGGCTAATCCTGCCTGGTGTAGGAGTTTGGCAATATTTTTCTCCGCCGCCCCATTTTGATTATTAGCTGGAGCTATTTGTACAGCTTGATTGTTGCCTACTTCGTTAGGTGCGCTCGTCGCAATCGTAGAATCAGCATCAGCAGTAATTGCCTCGGAGGCAGTAGAAAGGCGATCACTTTGAGTATTGCTTTCTGAAGGTGCTACTTCTTGGGCGACAACTTGAGAAGGCAAGCTATCAATTCTGGCATTTTGGGGAGAACGAATAACAGCTATACGAGGTGCTTCGGGATTAATCTCATCGCACTTCTCCCAGGACGGTAATACTTGCCCCAGCATCTCTCTTGCTACATCTTTATAGCTGTCCGCACCTAATCCCCACTTAGCGCAAAGGTAGCTTAATACTGAATCCGTTTTATCGGCACTGACACTGACTGTCATAATGCTCTCAGATTTAGTGTTGTTCCCTTGGCGTACCGATTCAGTTTTAGAAACAAAATCCCCGGTAAGTTGCAGCAAACCTTCATTTTTAAAATATATGCCTCCTTGAGCCGTAGCTTTGGGCGTTTTAATAACGATGCCACCTTCGTTTGTGCGTTTAAGGTCGGCAATCACAGTTAAGTTTTCATCGGCGGTTTTTATCACTCCCGCTCTTTGAGTCCGCTCGAAAAACTGCTTAACTTGTGCGGGGTTTGCCAACATCACCGGATCAAGGTTCATGTCAATGGCAGGGTCAAACCCACGTCTGAGCAAGTAAACAGGGTGGATTTGCCCTTTATCATCACTAACTTGAGCAAATTTACCTTTTAGTTCTGTAGCCAATACTTGTCCGCTTACTAGGTAACGCTTTTCTTTGGCTTCACTTTGGCGTTGGTCGAATAACTCGTAAACAGAGGTTTGTTCTTTAACATTTGTGAAACTATTCGCCATCTCGACGGGTTCAAGAGACTGCTTATTTTTGGTGAGGCTATCGAATTTTACCGAAAGAGAACGAACTCCATCTACTACTAATAGCTTCAGTTTCCAATTGCTAGGAGCAGTGGGATTATTTGCCTTACTTTTTTGCTCTACCCCCACCACTACACCGTGAAGATAATTTTTAGTCTCGTTATCCATCAGTCGTACAGGCTGACCAACGGGAAACTGCTTAATTAAAGCGCAAACTTCTTCTAGAGTGGCATTGATATTTCTCTGCTCTTTACTCAGTTGAAACTGCTTGCCATTTACATCCAGCTTGGCTTTGCCCAATTGGCTTTTAAGCTTGTCGATTTTTGGTTGTTGCTGCCCTAGTTGAGTCTGGAGTTTTTCAAATAGCTCAGTATTGCCACTACTTGCAGCGGCTGCCTGTTGCTGCTGCAAAGACTCGCAATGTTCCGTTCCCGCATCGAACTTCTGTTGGTATTTTTCTACCTTTCCAGTGGCGATCGCAATTTCTGCTTCTTTACTTCCAACTACTCCTTGTAAAAACTCCCCCGTTGCTACCCGTAATTGCTCTACTGTTTCTTGGGCAACTTGCTCCCCAGTTTCCCTAACGTTAAATAAAGTGTGGTCGCTAGAATCAGCCGTTGGCTCAAATCCTAATTCTTGGCGCACGGCATTAACAACTTGCAGCGTGGTATTAGGTTTAGCGCCAGTTTTGGCTTGGACTTCAACCAAATAAGCGGGTTTGGTAAAAGGACTGTCTACTTGTGGATCTCCCGTACTGAGAACGAGTCTTGCTTTTGGTTCTGCTTGCAAATCTAGTTTTTGCGCTTCTAATTCGTTCTCTCCCAACGCTACTTTTTGGGCTAAAAACTCTTTGTAATCGGAAGTTAAAGTATCGTACAGCCATGCTTGCCGTTCTAGAGAAGGATAAGGGTTTTCTACCGTTGGCGGCTCGTTGCTGACAAGCATTACCGCCCGACCCGTAACTATTTGAATTGCTTTAGGATTGGTAAGTTCTTCTCCATGTCCGAGGGGGTGATCTAGATCAGCATGAAGCTGGGGATTCCCCTCCATCAAGTTTTGGGCTACTTCATTACCGTAATCGTTGATGAAATCGGGCATTTCTTTTAGCCCAAAGCTGGAAGACTTATTACCTGTGGTATTTGCTTTCAAGTAGCTCATCTTTTTCATGAGAATTGCCACTGCTCTTTCTTCAGTCGGTAAATCTTGCCCAACTACCAGCTTAAAAGCAGGTAAGCCAAAAGTACCAGGGTATTGTCCCCATACTGGTTGCCCGTTTTCGTCTAATCTGTCTGGTGCGTGTTTAGCGGGATCTAGTTGTCCGCTCCGATGACTTCGCCCAATGGATTGCTCGACTTGATTTACATCTAGGTGAGGCTGGACGAGATACATTACCCTCTGACGTTGGTCTGCTGCTGTCCGCGCCGCATGAAGGGAGTAGCCAGTAGTGGAATTAGTAATAATCGCATCGAGCCGACCATTTTGAAAATCGTCCATTACCCCCTTTTTCTGAGCCGTACCGCTACGACGAGTGCTGTAGGTCACAACTCCTGCCGCTAAATCGTTGGCTGATTCGTACTTCAATAGGTGAGAGCGCCCAGTTATTTCGCCAACGGAATGCCCCGCATCCTCAATTTTTTGCTTAATGTAATCAATGGGGGAGATTGGCAATTGGCTCCAATCAGCTTCGGCGATCGCAGCTTCGGCGCGGTTGAAAGTAGCAACCCCTGCTTCCCCTAATTCGCCATCGGTTAATCGGTGAGAGCGAGTTTCATTTTTTCCCGTTAGCTCATTTAGGTATGGTTCAGTAATTTTAATCGTGCGCGACTTTTCTAAATAGCGCGTAAATAGTTGTCCCGCATCAATAGTAATATTGTCGCCAACCTCAATTCGTTTAATGGGACTGTCGGGAAATTCCGCATTATGCACGTCGGCGAGTTCATTATGGGAATCGACAAATTCCTTTATTGTCGATTCCATCGTGTTGAACAGCATGAGAATTGGTTTGCGCCCCTGCTCAATATCCGCGATGGCTGCGTTTGCCGTTTCCTCGGCTTTTAATCCTAATGAAGTGACTGCCGTTAGGTTATGCAGGACACTTGTAAAAATTGTACTAGATGCTCCAGCTTCCCCGATTGCTGGGTTGCCATTTCGTGCTGCTTCCCCCGCGTCGGCATACTGGGCGCGGATTTCCTTTACTGCTGTCTCTTTAGCACGGTCAAACTGCCAAATTAGGTTAAGTATTTTAGAATTATTCTCGGCAGTCTGTAAAGAAACTGGAACTTTACTAACGCCGAACTCTACACCTTCGTATGACTTCTCACAGCGAATGCAACCGCCACTCTCTGCCCACATGGAGAAAACCATCTGTTGCAATGGTACGCTGCCTGCTTTGAGATGGTCAGTAAAGCTGTTTTGGGTTGGGGCAGCGAGTTTTAGATCCGTTGTCTCATAAAATAATCGAGAGGCAATAATTGGATCTTTAATGGCAGTGGCAGAAGATGCTACAAAGCCTCTTGTACGAGTAACTAGCTGCTGAAAGAAATCGCTACAGGAAGGGACAGTTGGGGTGTTTTTGCGTTCTGGGCGTGTCTCGGCGGCGGCTCCCCCGGCTTTATGACTCTCGTCGAGGATTAAAAAGCTGGAAGGTGCGATCGCAGCTAATAGTTGCCGCCGTCCCAAGCTAGGCGCACCTGTTAGCTGCCCGTAGGTCGTAAAAACGCAGTCATGTTCTCCAATGTTGCCAGATTGAGCGCACTGCCTAACTTTATCTCCCTGATTTTCAGGTGTATTGATTTCTCCTATTTTTCTGCCATCAGCCGAACGCAGCGTTAAATGAAAGTCATTGTTAGTGATTAACGGATTAAAGCTGTTCCCTGTATCTACAGCATCCCTTGCTAGAATATCCGCATATAGCACAGAGTCGGCTGTAACAATTACTGGGGTCATGCCTTGCTGCTGTGCATACCTTGCTAAACCGCAAAGGATTCTAGTTTTCCCAATCCCTGTGTCATGTCCTATTAAGGTTGCTTTATTCTCAAACTCATAGTTGTAAATCGAGAGAGCTAGGGAATCAATTTGTTCAGCAGCGTAGTGACTAAATAACTCTTCTTGAGATGATTCGTTTAATCTGTTGCGTACATACTCATCAACGCTCATTCCCGTTGCTGCTTCAATTTTATTGAAAGCATTTTCTAAGCCTTTAAGGGAAGAAGCTGGAGCGAGGGTAGAAAGAGAGAATGCTTGGCTTCGAGGTTTGTAGGCAACTTGATTTTCGATGTCTTGCTCAATGGATTCTCTATTGACTTCGAGGGATTGGTTAGATTCAGCCATAGTTTCTAGTCCTGAAAATAGTGGGGGTTCGCTTCCATGTTCATCCACATCAACCAATCGATTAGATTCATGTTCTCTAGATAATTCACTCCTGTCTCTAAGGTCGGGTAAGGACTCACTGGGAAACTTTGGTCCTCTAAAGCTGCCTGTCGCAAGTTCCAATAGTTCGTTATTAAATAAATCGCCATTTCTTTGGGAGTTTGATTGCGATTGAGGTATTGAAGATGCACTGGAAGATATTGTTCGATCTCCTGAACTACCCACGACGAAGCTTCCAACTTCTCGTAAGCTTCGTCGGTTATCTTCCAATGGAGCATTTGCTCGATTAACCACTCCACCCGCCTCGCCAGGAGCAGAAAATATTCCTCCTCGCTCTCTATCTGTTCCAACTGCTTCGGAACTAATACTGTCGTCCAAAGCAAAGAAGGTGACTTGGGAGTATCTACTGGAAACTTCGGTGTCCAGCGACGACCCGGCACGAATTCCTGGTAAGGTAATTCCAATATTTCTCTGCGGCTGTACAAGTTGCTGCTTAGTTGCATAGGTTAAAACCTCCTTTAATTCTTCATAACTAGAGTAAATGCGCGGCGGTTCCACGCCAGGGAGCTTGAGTTGAGTTTCTCCTCGTCCTTCTATTAAAATTACATCAATCGGAAAAGTTGTACCCTGTTTTCGATACAAACTACCTGCTAAAGAGAAATGATCCGCAACCTTGTACCCCGCATCCTTGTACAGCCAGCGATAAAATCCTCTAGTTAGTTGAGTATTGTACCGTTCAGTCCGCGAACTCTCGTCCCCCATCTTGCCGCCAAGGATAAGAACGGCTCTACCATCAGGTTTCATTAAGTCTAAAGCTGAAAGTGCGATCGCATGATCTAACTGGCTGGTTGTCAACCTCCCGCGCCGAAACATTTTGGTTTGCCCTTGAGCATCTTTTAAGGAGCTAAACGGCGGGTTTGTAATAATCCTGTCTACAGATTCAACTTGTGGTATAAAGCTCAAAGCATCTTGCTCTGTTACAGTAAAACCTTGCTCTCGTAATGCAGCAGCGCGATCGCTATTCAACTCGTTAACTATCGCTTTACTTGAATCTGCCAGCAACAGTAGCGCTCCATTACCCGCCGTTGGCTCATAAACCGTTGTTTTGCTAGTAATACTAGCTAATTTTCCTGCCAAAAAAGCAATGGGTACAGGTGTACTATAAGCCTGTTGTAATATACTCGTACTTGTCCGCGTGTTAAGAGAAGGTTGGCGCTCATACAAGTCCAGGCATTGCTCCCAAGTTTGAATTGGGTCATTGGACTGCTGGACTAATTGACGGGCGGCTAAGATTAATCCTTGTTCTACAGATTCGTCTACGAGTTTAGCGGCAGGTGTCCCCGCAACAATCTTTTGGTTTAAGATTGCTTCCGCTAAACTCCGGGCTTTGATGATTGTGTCAAAGTTTTCGCCATTAGTAAAACTGTTGGCGAAGCCTGTTACTAACTGCTGGTGCAAGGCAAATACCACCTTAAGCAACTAATTTAGCAAGTAGAGTCTTGATACTACGGTAGACGATTAACTAAGACCTTTTCAGAAGCGGGATTGATAGCATAGACTACCTCTCCATCCCAACGCAATTCCATCAACTTAGGCTGATGGTCAGCAGGGAACAATATTTCATGACACTTCTTGCCGTCTTCAATCCGTAGCACCTCAACTCCGTCAAAAAACATTTGAACGGTTTTGGGTTTGCTATTCACGAGTGATTTTGGTAATGGTTTGGCGATGCCGAAGGCGGTTCGCCCACAGGCTATCGCAAGTTATGCCTTGCGGTTAGCTGAATTTTTGCACTGGATCACCATTCAGGTCAAGCTGAGTTAACTTTTTGCAACACTGGTTTTTCAGGCAACTGTACCCAGGATAAAAAATATTCCTTTCCCATCCGCTTCGTTTATATAGGCATAGGTGAGTGTACTAATCAGGTTAATACATCAGTTATCTACTTTAAATGTTCTACAGGAATATCAACTAATTTTTGTAATTGGTATGCAACATCTACTCTATGGCAACGGGATGAATCCATTTCAGCGCATAGCAACAGCATATTTTCGGACTTAGCAATTTTTGAAAGTTCGAGCAATGCCTTGTTTGCCTCATCCCAATCTTGAGGAATCCAATTATTGTTTCCAGATGTATTTCCTAGAGCAGCTTTAGAAATATACTTAACGCCTTTTGAAGCACAAACTTGGGCAACTTTATCTCCGTACCATTTGCGGCTCCAAGCTCTAGGACTTATCCTTACATCAATAACATAAGTAATTTTGAATAATTCTAAATAGTCTAGGAACACACTATAATCTTTCCGATTTCCATAACCGAAAGTTACAAGATGTTTTTCTTCAGCTATACAGATTTGCGTCATTTTATTTATTAGAACAATAAGTTTATGTAGTAATCTAAAACTACATTTTTATAGGATAGAATAAGCCAATTATCATAAACACTTTGGGATGATTTTTGAGATTCCCTACTATAAAGTATAGCTCTTTTTTAGACAAAAATTCACTTTCAAGTTTTTGACGAACTTTTAGTAATGCTTCTTCTTCTTTCTGTCGTTGTGTCGGTTGATTGGCTCTATCTCGGCATCCTCTATACAACTGCATGATTTCCCAATCACTAATAGTATAGCGATGACTACTTCCATCTTGCTCAGTAAACTGATATCCGAATTGATAAGGAATTTTTTCAAGATTAAAGGAAGGTTCAAATAAATCAAGCTGATTTTGAATGTTTTGTTGCTTCACATTCCATTCACGAGTAACTGCCTTATAAAAATACTTTTCGATACTTTGAGGTTTGATAATACCTAACGATTTATTTTGATTTTTAATCTCTTGAATTGACTCAAACTGTAATGGAAAAACCAGAGACTTTCTTTCAGCCCAATTCTTTTTGGTGTCTATTTTTTTAACAACTTCTATTGATGAATCATTTATGCGAAAGCTTTCTAATCTATAGTCTTTTTCATTCCTCTCTATCTCGGCTGTAATGATAGACCATCTAGGGTAACGCTGATCAAAATCTAAAGCACGAAAACGAATAGGGTAAATACGAATCCACTCTAAAGGTTTCTCATCATCATCTAATAGAATTCCTGCTGTACATACGGTTTCTTTATACTTAGTGCTAATCGATGGATAGGTTTTGGTTGCAATCAAAATCTTTCTCTTTTCCATATTTTTTCCACATTTAGTCCAATTAATTGAAATAGATCTCTAACTCCCTTGAGCAAGCCACTCCAGCCCTGCTTTGAGCGCAGCTTCAGCAGTATAGTAGATTTTGCGCTCATCAAATACCGCTCCGCCGGGGCTAATCAACCGAAACTGCCAGCAGTGGGCTTCGGTGTAGAAGACAATTATGGTAGTACCGTCAATCCCGATGACTTGGTGGATTATGGTTTTGTCCAAGAGCGATTGCCTCTTCGCCAGCATACTCTAGTGCTAATTTTATAGGTGTTACAAGCTTTATGAAAATTATCATAGGCTTAAATTCCGTAGAAAATAGGATAAAGTCGGTTATTGGTCTCCTATTTTTTCGATTGGCTGAGGCGTAATGGCAGTTAAAAAGACTGAACTCTATAGCTCGTTATGGTCTAGCTGCGACGAACTGCGCGGCGGCATGGACGCATCGCAGTACAAAGATTACGTCCTGACGCTGCTTTTTATGAAATATGTATCCGACAAATACGCTGACGATCCTTATGGCACGATCGTAGTCCCGAAGGGTGGCTCTTTTCAGGATATGGTAGCGCTAAAGGGCGACAAGGAAATTGGCGATAAGATCAACAAGATTGTTGGGAAGTTAGCAGAAGAAAACGATCTAAAAGGCGCAATTGATGTTGCTGACTTCAACGATGAAGATAAATTAGGTAAAGGTAAAGAGATGGTAGATCGCCTCTCTAATCTAGTAGCGATTTTCGCCGGGCTAGACCTAAGTGCCAATCGTGCTGAAGGCGATGACTTATTGGGCGATGCCTACGAATACCTGATGCGCCACTTTGCTACAGAATCGGGCAAGAGTAAAGGGCAGTTTTATACCCCAGCAGAAGTATCGCGCATTCTGGCAAAGGTAGTCGGCATTACGGACAAAACGCGACAGGATCAGACTGTATATGACCCGACCTGCGGTTCGGGGTCGCTGCTATTAAAGGTAGCAGATGAAGCCCCTCGTGGGCTGACAATTTACGGACAGGAGATGGATAACTCCACTTGGGCGCTGGCGCGGATGAATATGTTTATGCACGGCTATCCCAGTCATGAAATCTGGCGCGACAATACGCTTTCTTCTCCCCACTGGAAAAATCCAGATGGGAGCTTAAAAACCTTTGACTTTGCAGTTGCTAATCCACCTTTTTCATCTAAGTCTTGGCTTAACGGCATTAACCTTAATGATGATGAATTCCAGCGATTTGAATATGGCACGCCGCCAGATAAAAACGGCGATTATGCTTTTTTATTGCACGTTCTCAAATCTTTGAAAAGCACAGGACAGGCAGCAGTAATTTTGCCCCACGGAGTGCTATTTCGGGGCAATGCAGAGGCTCGTATCCGCCAGAATCTAGTAAGGCAAGGTTATATCAAAGGTATCATCGGCTTACCTGCGAACTTGTTTTACGGCACGGGCATTCCCGCCTGCATTATCGTCATTGACAAAGCTAACGCCGCCGCTCGAACAGGGCTATTTATGGTAGATGCCAGTAAAGGTTTTATTAAAGATGGCAACAAAAATCGATTGCGGAGCCAGGACATTCATAAAATTGTTGATGCGTTCACCCGCGAAATTGAACTACCTCGCTACAGCCGTACAGTCAGTTTAGAAGAAATTGCCAAAAACGACTACAACCTCAATATCCCGCGCTACATTGACTCTAGCGAACCTGAAGACCTGCACGACCTCAACGCTCATCTAAATGGCGGCATTCCTAATGCAGATATTGATGCGTTGCAAGCTTATTGGCAAGTGTTTCCCACTCTACGTAAAACTCTGTTTGCACCGAGCGATCGCGCAGGCTACTGCAACAGCTTAGTAGAGGTAAGCAAAGTAAAGGCGACAATTCTAAATCATCCAGAATTTACCACTTTTGCCGATCGCTCTTTGCTGTTTTACACTAACTGGTGCAAGGAACACGACGATCGCTTAAAGGGAATTGCGATCGCCGATAAACCTAAAGAGTTAATTTTCACGTTGTCTGAAGACCTTTTGACTCGATTTACAAAGGCTGACTTATTAAGTCGATACGAAATTTATCAGCTATTGATGGACTACTGGGCGGAGACGATGCAGGACGACGTGTACGTGCTAGTACAAGATGGTTGGGCAGCAGGGCGGGCTTTGCGGCGGCTATCGGAAAAGAAGGGCGAGAAGCTAAAGGAAACGCCGGATCTAATTATCGAAAAGCACAAATATAAGTCTGGCTTGGTTCCGCCTGGGCTAATCATCGCCCGTTACTTTGCCCAGCAGCAGCAAGAAATCGATCGGTTGCAGGCGGATCTCGATGCCATTGGTCAAGAGTTGGAAGCGTTGGTTGAAGAAAACAGTGGCGAAGAAGGTGCGCTAACAGATGCTCAAACTGATGCTGGTAAATTAACTAAATCTAGCGTCACGGCTCGGTTGAAAGAGTTAAAAGGCGATACCAGCGCCCAAGAGGAACAGACGGTATTGCAGCAGTGGCTCGATCTATTCGACCGGGAGGCGGAGGCAAAAAAAGCAGTGAAGGAGGCGCAAGCGGTGCTAGATGGATTGGTGTTTGCCCAATACCCGAAGCTGACGGAGGACGAAATTAAAATCCTAGTGGTGGATGACAAATGGCAGGTAACTTTGAAAAATGCGATCGCTTCAGAAATTGAGCGAGTGACGCAGCAGTTGGCTAATCGGGTGAAAACGCTAGAAGAACGCTACGCCGAACCGTTGCCACAGTTGGTGCAGGAGGTGGAGACGTTATCGAGCAAGGTCGAGGAGCATTTGAAGCGCATGGGGTTGGAGTGGGATTGACTATTAAAATGAAAGTTGAGCGAGAGGATTGAAACAATGAGCATATTAATCTCAGATGAAATTTTGCATGCAACTCGCATGAATGAAGCAGAAATGAAACAAGAAATTGCGATTTTACTATTTCAAAAAGAAAAACTTACTCTTGCTCAGGCGAGTCGGTTTGCTGGGTTGAACCGTGTTGCATTCCAACATTTATTAGCAAGCCGTCAAATTTCAGTGCATTACGATGTAGAAGATTTTGAACAAGATATTAAAAATCTGCGGGAAATGGGCAGGCTGTGATTATTGTTAGCGATACATCTCCTATCAATAACCTTGCCGCAATTGACTATCTCTACTTGCTTCAACAGCTTTACGAAACAATTGTTATCCCGGATGCTGTCCATCGAGAACTGACCGATCCCACTTTTCCGGTTGCAGGGGCGAGGGAAGTACAAACCTTTGAATGGATTCAAGTGCGATCACTTACTGATCGCACAATTATTGAAGCACTGAGTAACGAACTTGATCGCGGTGAGGCTGAAGCGATCGCTTTAGCGATAGAACTGGAAGCTGACCAAGTTTTAATTGATGAACGGCGGGGTCGTTTGGTTGCGGATAGGCTCAATCTTCGCTACATAGGCATTTTGGGCATTTTGGTGGAAGCAAAGAGTCAAAGTTTGATTCCGGCAGTGAAGCCACTACTACATGCTTTGCGCGATCGCGCAGGCTTTTGGATTGCTGCACCTTTATATGAAAGAGTTCTCCAGATTGTTAAGGAAGAAAGTGAGTAATTATCAATTATTAGAAACGTATAAGCAGAATAGCGATCGCATTTCCCAGCAATATAGCGATCGCATTTCTCCTCAGCAATATAGCGATCGCATTTCCCAACAGTGTAGCGATCGCGGCTACTTGTCTTTACTTCAGACAACTTTTGAGAGGTGGATATGGTGAAGGAAGGCTATAAGCAGACTGAACTTGGGGTGATTCCTGAAGATTGGGAAGTTAGAAAACTAGCTGACGTACTAAAAATTAGACATGGAAAAAGTCAAAAAGAGATTGTTGACTCTAATGGCATTTATCCCATTCTTGGAACAGGCGGAGAAATAGGAAAAACCAACATTCCAATTTATACAGAGCCTTCTGTTTTGATTGGACGAAAAGGAACTATTGACCTTCCGAGATATATGGACACACCTTTTTGGACAGTTGATACTCTTTTTTACACGGAGATTTTCAAGAATACAGATGCAAAGTTTGTTTTCTATAAATTTAACTTAATTGATTGGTACTCTTACAACGAAGCTTCAGGAGTTCCAAGCTTAAACGCAGCTACGATTGAAAATATTGAGCAAGCATTTCCAATCTTAAAAGAAGAACAACGATCGCTTGCCCAAGCTTTATCTGACGTGGATGACCTAATTGCCGCTCTAGATAAGCTCATTGCCAAAAAGCGCGACCTCAAAACCGCCACCATGCAGCAACTCCTCACGGGCAAGAAACGCCTACCGGGGTTTGGTGAGGGACAAGGTTATAAGGAAAGTGCGATCGGTCTGATTCCTGAAGATTGGGATGCCTTGAGGCTAGGAGATGTTGCTCCATTACAGCGTGGCTTTGATTTGCCCACATCTCAATTAAGAAGAGGTCATTATCCCGTTGTTTATTCAAATGGGATAATTAATCATCACTCTGATTTCATGGTCAAAGCTCCAGGTGTTGTCACTGGACGCTCTGGCACAATTGGAAATGTGCATTATGTTTCCGAAAACTATTGGCCTCATAACACTGCTTTGTGGGTCACTGAATTCAAATGTAACAACCCAAAATATATCTATTACTTGTATAAATCAGTCAAGTTAGAAAGATTTGGCAGTGGTTCGGGTGTACCTACACTTAATAGAAATGATGTTCACGATTGGATTGTTTCTATACCAAAAGCAGAAGAACAAAGAGCGATCGCAACGGTACTATCTGATATGGATAAAGCGATCGCAGCAATAGAAAGTCGCCTCACTAAAACCCAAGCCATCAAACGCGGGATGATGCAAGACCTTTTGACAGGAAGGATTCGCCTTAAAATTAAGGAATGAACTTATAGTTTGACTCAGGAGAAAAAAATGCTTGATTCAGAAATCCTTGAACAACTGCAAGGCTCATCAGTTGAAGAGCGTATTCGTATTATCGAAGCAATTTTGCAAAGTCTTAAACACGATATGAGATCGTCCTCTCCCCTGCCAAAGATTCCGTCGGCAGATAATCCTCTCCGAGGAAAAGTAATTTACTATGAAAATCCCTATGAACCTGTAGCCGCAGAGAACTGGGAAGCTTTGGCATGATTATTCTTGATACTCACATCTGGATTTGGTGGGTAGATGAGAATCCTAAACTATTGCCTCAAAACTTAGAAATTGTCCAAGCACATCAAGCAAGTGGTTTAGGAATTAGCATTATTTCTTGTTGGGAAATTGCGAAGCTAGTGGAGAAAAATAGACTAAATTTTGATTGTCCTGTAAAAGAATGGCTGGAAATAGCCCTATCTTATTCTGGAGTTCAATTGTTAGAGTTAAGTATTCCAATCATTATTCAATCAACACATTTGACTGGTTTTCATGCAGATCCAGCCGACCAAATTATTGTTGCAACAGCCAAAGTTTATAATTCATCTTTGTTAACTCAAGACCGCAAAATTCTAGATTATGCCGATGTCGAAACCTTTTGATACAAATAATGCTTAAGACACAGCACGAAGTTATTAGACAAGGCTATAAAGCACTCGTCGATTCTTTAGGAGTTGCCGATGCAATTCGGTTCATTCAACATTTCAGCCCTGGTCAAGGCGACTACACCAAAGAGCGCCATCAGTGGCTTGAGCAAATTCCTTTAGATGAAATTCTTACAATAATGAGAAATCGCTCTGACGATGATATCAATCAGTACGATGAAATCATTGAATAGCGGAATTCCGATTTTTTAAAAGAACACGCGATCACAACTATCTTCTCCGAAATGGATGCTGCGATCGCCACCCTAAAAAACCGCCTTTGCACAATCACCAATCTAAATCCATTAACAGGCAGGATTATGGGGCAATTTTCTCAAGACACTCAAAAAATACTAGACACCCTCACTCAAGTTGCTATTGAAACCTTGGAACGTAAACGTCGCCTGGGTCACTATGCAGTCATCTGGCAAAACGGTGAGCCTGTAGCAATTGGCGAAGATGTACCGGAGCGCTTAATTAGACCAGTATCAAAGCCTCAATAAAGCGTTAAAAAAGAGATTGCCAAGAAAATTGTGAAGAATAAATCACCCCACACAAGTTCTGGCGTTGCCAAATGTGGCGGTTCATAATTCTCTGGGGCAATATAGGTAAGACATCTATTTCCTAGTTCTTCCTAAGCAAGAAGAAAGCTCTTAGGAATTACTTACCTAAAAACCGCAATCAGCATGAGTACGATTACCCCCCACTACCGCAGCGTACAGCAACTCCTGCAAAATCAATCTTTTGCAATCGACGAGTACCAACGCGAGTATAAGTGGGAAAAAGAAAACATCGATGAACTACTGAGCGATCTGCGGGATAAATTCTTAAACTACTACCAAACAGGTGACGCAACTTCTAAAGTCAGTACCTACGATGGTTATTTTCTTGGCTCTATCATCGTTAGTAAACGCAATGGTAAAAATTACCTAGTTGATGGACAACAGCGCGTTACTTCTTTAACTTTACTGCTGATCTACCTTCACAATGCTGCCAAAGAGCAGAGGCTAGCTGTAGCAGGGAGTATTGCTCCGTTAATCTTCAGCGACAACTTAGGCGAACCTAAATTCAATCTAGACATCCAAGAGCGGCTGCCAGTCATTGAAGCACTTTTCTACGCAAAGGACTTTAACCCAGATGACAAGGATGAGTCGCTTCAAACAATGTATGCGCGCTACGACAATATCGAGTCTAAGGATCTAGTGGGTGAACTTAGTGAAGCTTTACCCCACTTTGTCTATTGGTTGATGACGAAAGTAGGGTTAATTGAGATTGCTACAGACAGTGATAATTACGCCTACTCTATCTTTGAGACGATGAACGATCGGGGTAAGCCCCTTAGCCCAGTAGATATGTTAAAAGCATATCTACTAGCTCCGATTGAGGATGCAATCGAGCGGCGTAATGCCAACCAAACCTGGAAAAAGCAAGTTCTAGATTTGATCTCCTGGGGAGGAATTCACGAACTTGAGCGCGATGCGACCTGTATTAAAGCTTGGTTTCGGGCGCAGTATGCCGATACCATCCGAGATCGCAAAGCTGGAGCAACGGACAAAGACTGGGAGCTAATTGGTAGCGCCTTCCATCGTTGGGTACGCGATAACTGCGGGTTGCTGAACCTGGGAACTCAAGCAGACAACTTAGCGCTAATTTCAACTCACTTTACCTTTTTTGCCAAGGCTTACCAATACATATTAGCAGCTAGCCGTACCTATACTTCTGGTTTGGAAGCGGTATTCTACAACGCTCACAACGAGTTTACGTGGCAAAATACAGTGTTGTTAGCGCCTCTTTGCGTTACAGATGATAACGAAACCATGCGACGCAAAATTGCAGTTACAGCTACCTATCTCGATATCTGGCTAATGCGGCGCACTGTAAACTATGTTCGGGTTGGTTATTCTAGCACTGCCTACGCCATGTTCCTTCTCTGCCGCGAGATTCGGCGCAAACCGCTCAACGATTTAGTCGATATCCTCGACTACAGACTAGCAAACGATGATGTCTCTTTTAATGGCAGCCTTGCACGAGGGCGTACTGGAATTATAGGGTTGGGACTCAATCAGTTCAGCCGTCGCTACATTTACCATTTGCTGGCACGCTTGACGGCTTATGTAGAAATAGGAGCGGGTAAACCCGATTTATTTGATAAGTACGTAGATCGCCAGCAGAATAACCCTTGCGACATCGAACACATTTATCCCAATAATTACAGTCAGTACAAAGATCAATTCGAGTCACAACAAGTGTTTCAAAACTGGCGAAATGCTATCGCCGCATTGCTTCTACTACCAGCAGACGTAAATCGTAGCTATCAAGATAAGCCCTTTGAACAAAAAGCTCCCCACTACGCTACGCAGAATTTATACGCTGCTAGTTTAACTCCTAGTGCCTATCAGCATCAGCCGCAGTTCAAAGCTTTTTATCAACAGCAGCAGTTGCCATTTAAGTCCTACGAGCATTTTGGCAAAGCCGAACAGGAAGAACGCAATGAACTGATTTTGAAACTTGTTCATTGCGTGTGGTCGCCAAAGCGGTTAAAGGATGTACTGTCATGAATACAATCGGACAAATCGAGCGAATTACCCAAAATCGCATTGTTAAACTATTTCGACAACTGGGCTATACCTATCTAGGTAACTGGGAAAACCGCGACAACCGCAATATTGAAGCTGACCTACTCAGCCATTGGCTAAAGCAGCAGGGCGCAAGCGATACCTTAATTAGTAAAACCCTGCGCGAACTCGACCAAGCCGCCATCCTCGGCGAAACTCAAAACCTTTACGATGCCAACAAATCCGTCTATCGCCTCTTGCGCTATGGAGTCAAAGTTAAAGAGGGTGCGGGACAGCAAAACAAGACTATCTGGTTAATTGACTGGAACCATCCTGAAAATAACAACTTTGCGATCGCCGAAGAAGTCACAATCAAAGGCGAAAACAAAAAACGTCCCGATATTGTTATCTACGTCAACGGCATAGCCCTCGGCATTCTAGAACTCAAACGCTCCAGCATAGCCACAGGTGAAGGCATTCGTCAAAACCTCGACAACCAGAAAAAGACTTTTATTCGCCCTTTCTTCACTACGCTGCAACTTGTGATGGCAGGCAACGATACCCAAGGGCTGCGCTACGGGACGATTGAAACCCCCGAAAAATACTACCTGCAATGGAAGGAAGCAGGCGATAATCCCTACGATAGTTACCTTGACTGGCATCTTAGCTTGCTGTGCAACAAAACTCGATTTCTAGAAATCATCCACGATTTTATCGTGTTTGATTCTGGCACAAAAAAGACCTGCCGCCACAATCAGTATTTTGGCATTCATGCCACTCAGCAGTATGTCCAACGCCGCGAAGGTGGCATCATCTGGCATACGCAAGGTTCTGGTAAAAGTCTGACAATGGTGTGGCTTGCCAAGTGGATGCGAGAAAACGTCACCGATGCACGAGTGCTGATCGTCACAGATCGCACGGAACTAGACGAACAAATTGAAAAAGTCTTTAAAGGCGTAGATGAAGACATATACCGCACCACTAGCGGTACTAACTTGCTTGCCACCCTCAACCAAACTACCCCCTGGCTTATCTGCTCTTTAATCCATAAGTTTGGTAGTGATGAAGGAAAATCCAAGAGTGAAGCTACCGACCAATTTATCAAAGACCTAAAAACTCAGCTATCCAAAGACTTTATTCCCAAAGGAGAGTTATTTGTGTTTGTGGATGAGTGCCACCGTACTCAATCAGGTGAGTTGCATAAAGCAATGAAAGCAATTTTACCTAACGCTACGTTCATCGGTTTTACAGGTACGCCCCTTTTAAAGCAAGACAAACAAAAAAGCATCGAAATTTTTGGCAGCTACATCCATACCTACAAATTTGACGAAGCGGTTGCCGATGGTGTCGTCCTCGACCTGCGCTACGAAGCCCGTGACATTGACCAGCATCTTACTTCTCCACAAAAGATTGACCAGTGGTTTGAAGCTAAAACCCGTGGCTTATCTGACACTGCCAAAACGCAAATCAAACGAAAATGGGGGACGCTACAAAAGGTTCTCTCTAGCCAATCGCGCCTAGAGCAAATCGTTAAAGACATCCTGCTCGATCTAGATACAAAACCCCGCCTGATGGATGGGCGCGGTAATGCCATGTTAGTGTGTGCCAGCATTTACCAGGCGTGTAAAGTCTACGAGCTATTTAGCCGTACGGATTTAGCAACTAAGTGTGCGATCGTTACCAGCTACAAGCCATCTCCTACCGATATTAAAGGCGAAGAAAGCGGTGAAGGACTTACCGAAAAGCTGAATCAGTACGCTATCTACCGCAAGATGCTGGCAGATTACTTTGGCGAAAGCGAAGACAAAGCCATGTATCGAATTGAAGAATTTGAGAAAAGTGTCAAACAACGCTTTATCAACGAACCTGGACAGATGCGTCTGCTAATTGTAGTAGATAAGCTGCTAACTGGCTTTGATGCTCCTTGTGCCACTTACCTTTATATCGACAAACAAATGCGCGACCACAGCTTATTCCAAGCAATTTGTCGCGTTAACAGACTCGACGGAGACGATAAAGAGTATGGCTACATCGTGGACTATAAAGATTTGTTTCAACGACTAGAAGGAGCAATCGGCAACTACACCAGTGGCGCGCTAGATGGTTATGATGCAACAGATGTCGCTGGATTATTGAGTGATCGCTTAGAGAGCGCCTGCCATCGTCTAGAAGAAACCCGCGAAACAGTCAAAGCCCTATGCGAACCAGTTATGGCTCCCCGCCATACCAAAGACTACCTGCACTATTTCTGCGGGACAGACACTACCGATAAAACTGCTTTAGCTGCTAATGAACCAAAACGAATTGCCTTGTATCAAGCTGTCGCCGCGTTGATGCTTGCTTATGCGAACTTAGCCAATGAAATGATTGAAGCGGGGTATAGCTCTCAAGAGACTGTTACTATCAAAGCCGAAGTTACCCAATATACAAAGATCCGCGATGAGGTTAAAGTCGCTAGTGGAGACTACCTCGATATGAAACGCTACGAAAGCGCCATGCGCCATTTGCTTGATAGCTACATTCGCGCCGATGAAAGTATTGTCGCATCCAAATTTGAGCAACTAGGTTTGGTTGAACTGATTGTCAAAAATGGGCTAAAAGCGCTAGACGGATTGCCTAACGGACTCAAAGAACCGCAGGCGATGGCAGAAACAATTGAGAATAATCTGCGGAGAACCATCATTGATGAAAATCCCGTTAATCCTAAATACTATAACCAAATGTCGGAATTGCTAGATGACCTGATTTTGCAGCGCCGCGAACAGGCAATTAACTATCAGCAGTATCTAGAGGAGATTGGGCAGCTTGCCTGCCAGGTAGTACAATCTTCTAACAGCACCCATTCTGCTTACCCGCCTTCTTTAGATACAGCAGCCAAGCAATCGCTTTATGACAATTTGGGTAAAGATGAAGCTCTCGCGCTTCGCATCGATACTACTGTTCGCAATACCAAAAAAGAAAATTGGGTAGGCAATCGTTTTAAGGAGCGAGAAGTAGCTAGAGCAATCCGGGAAGCAACTGTAGGGTATACCATTAGTGTTGACGACGTATTAGAGCTAGTGAAAAATCAACGTGAGTATCAATGACCTCACCAGCGACCCAACTGTTGCCCCCCAAATAATGGTCGGCGGTATTGCCGTGCAGGTAGTGCGTAAGCCAATCAAAAACTTACACCTATCAGTTTATCCCCCAGACGGTCGCGTTCGGATGGCTGTGCCTTTGCATTTGAGCGATGATAACGTGCGCCTAGCAGCGCTCTCTCGCTTAAGCTGGATCAAAAAACAACAGGCTACCCTTCAGGCACAGCCCCGCCAATCTAAACGCGAGATGGTCACAGGTGAAAGCCATTATGTTTTTGGCAAGCGTTATCGATTGGAAGTGATTGAGCGTCGGGGATGTCATCAAGTTGTAATCAAGGATAACAGTACGCTTCAGCTTTTCGTCAATCCTGGCACTTCAACGCCAAACCGGACGTTGGTGTTGAACCAATGGTATCGCGATCTGCTCAAAGCAGAAATTCCTGACTTGCTGACTTACTGGCAATCAAAGATCGGCAAACAAGTTTCTGACTGGGGCATTAAGAAAATGAAAACTAGGTGGGGAAGTTGTAATATTTCCCAACGCCGCATTTGGCTAAATTTAGAACTGGCAAAAAAGCCGAACGAGTGTTTGGAATACGTATTAGTGCATGAAATAGTACATTTATTAGAACGCTACCACAACGACCGTTTTAAAGCTTATATGAACGAATATTTACCGCATTGGCAGCGCTGCCGCGATATTCTTAAGCAGGAACCATTAGGTAATGAAAATTGGATTTTTTAAAAAATGAAAATCGTCATGCCCTATCACTATAAAGTCTACAAACGTAAGGAAGCTAAATGGTTTACCTTAGATGCTTCTAAGGTATTTTATAACTCCACAAATGTGCCGTTGGAAATGGTTAATACCGAGCAGAAGTTTGGATTAATTACAGAGCAAGTAATTATTGAACTATTTCGTATCAATGGTGGTAGGACGGGGTTTTATCTAGCGAATTTGCGCGATCGCGAATATTATTACTGTGGGTTGGAGCTAATAGATATGAAGGCAACGCTACAAAGCTTAGGAATTAGCAGACCAGACCCAATTGCCAACTAATGTACTGCTTCAGTCTGCTACAAAGCCAGTAAAGAGTAGAAGCCTTAGCTGTTTTCACCATAACCAACTGACAATTAAGTATTAGTAGGTTAGACTTCAGCAAACAAGAGGGAACACTTTATAAATAGACGATTCCCTCTCGCTTAAATTCCAGACAAAAACCGGACTAGCAATGTCTAACTTCGACTCTACTAAAAAAAGCCTTGCTGATTTGCTCCGCGATATTGTCTCCGGCAAAATTCAACTGCCCGACTTTCAGCGAGGATGGGTCTGGGGCGATCAAGACATTCGTTCCCTTTTAGTCAGTATTGCTCGTGCCTTTCCTGTTGGTGCTGTGATGATGCTAGAGGCTGGCGGTGATACCCGCTTCAAAGTTCGCCCCATTGAAGGACTTGATTCGACCAAAATCAAACCCGAAACAACTGAACAGCTTATCCTGGATGGTCAACAACGCCTCACTTCTTTGACTCAAGTACTGATGCTTCAACAGCCTGTAGATACCCGTACCAATACAGGCAAACCTCTCAAGCGTTACTACTACATTGACATCGAACTCGCTTTAGCAGGGCAAGAGCATTATGAAAACGCCATCATCAGCGTAGACGAAAATCGAGTCGTCAAAGAAAACTTTGGTCGAGATATTAAACTTAATCTCAGCACCCCAGAGAAGGAATATGAAAACTTTTATTTCCCTTGCAACCAAATTCTCAACTCCGACGACTGGGAGGAAGGATTACTTGCTTACGATGCTGAAAAATTTGGACGATATGCTAAATTCCGTAAACAGATTCTTAATGAGTTTCGCAACTACAATCTTCCCATCATCGAACTCAGTAAGGAAAATTCAAAAGAAGCGGTGTGCCTTGTCTTCGAGAAAGTCAATACCGGAGGTGTTTCTCTTTCTGTATTTGAGCTAGTCACTGCTACCTATGCTGCCGATAATGTCAACTTGCGAGACGAGTGGTACGGGAACGTAAAAGAAAATATTCAAGGCATTCATCAAAAACTATCCAAACAATGCTTGCTACGACAGGTACAACCAACTGAGTTTCTTCAAGCACTATCCCTTTTACATACCTGGGAAAAGCGCCAAGCAGAGATTTTATTAGGCAAAACGGGCAAGCAAGTGGTAGGAGTCAGCGCCAAACGCGAAGCAGTTTTATCATTACCATTAGCCGCCTATCAACAATGGCAAACTAAGCTCACTGACGGTTTCTGGAAAGCCGCAAAGTTCCTCCGTAAAGAATCCCTTTTCTCAACCCGTGACCTGCCCTATAGTACCCAATTAGTGCCACTAGCGGCTGTTTTGGCTATGCTGGGCGACGACTGGTTACAGCCGAATACCTACAATAAGCTAACCCGTTGGTTCTGGTGTGGCATTTTAGGCGAACTTTATAGTGGAGCGGTTGAAACCCGTATGGCACTGGACATTCAAGACCTCATGGAATGGATTAAGGGCAACCCTCTAGAACCTACAACTGTTCGCGATGCGAACTTTCAACCAGCCCGACTAGAAACTCTCCGTTCCCGAAATAGTGCTGCTTACAAAGGGATCAGCGTGCTAGTTCAACGAGAAGGCGCGAAAGATTTTTTCTGGAAATCCACCATCCGTGACCTTGATGCAACCGATTGGGAAGAAAATAGACTTGATATTCATCACATTTTTCCTCAAAAATGGTGCGAGAGCCACAGCATTCCCTCTAGCCGTTACAACTCCATTCTCAACAAAACCCCAATCTCCTACAAAGCAAACCGCATGATTGGCGGGCAAGCTCCCAGTAGTTATCTGAACCAGCTTCAAACCCACAAAGCAGTTCAGCTAGATGATACAGGCATGGATGCTATCTTGCTAACTCATTCTATTGACCCCGCTACCCTCAGAAAAGACGACTTTGAAGGATTTATCACTGCCCGTAAGAGATCGCTAATCGCTAAAATCGAGGCAGTCATGGGTAAAGTGATTGCCTTATCTGACGAGGTAGTATCTGAAGATGAATCCGACGACGAAGATCAATCAGTGTAAGTGTATAACCATCTTCTATCACTTTTAGGAGAGTAAAATCTAGAGCCTGGACTGTAGGAAAATTGCTCTAGATGAAAGCACTTATTAGGAAATTAAGCATAAAAGATATAAAAGCTACACCTGATGAGGCTTTGCAAGCTTTGATTATTTTTTTCTTACTCAGTGGGACAGAAGATAGGTAAGTCCTAATTCTAATGAGCTAGGTCTTTGGAAGCCTTACTAACACTGGCGCTTCATTATTCATCATCAAAGAGAGTTAAGAAAATGAAACTTATTGCTCTCTATCATTAATAGGAGACTTTATCTAATGAGCGTAAATAATCTCAAAATTCTTAGCACTGACGAATTAGTTAAACAATTTAAGGAAACTACCCTTACTGGTAAACCACCACAAGAACTTATCAGTGAGTTAAGAAACAGACCTGGTATAGCTTTTCTTAATGCCACTGATTCAGTCGAAGTTACCTTAGAGAAAGCTCATGCTGCTATCGAGCGCGTGGAGAAAGGCGATCCCCAAATTTCCTGAGCATTAGATATCCTCACCCCACAACCTTCAGCCGTTGCCCCAGCACAAAATCAACTAGCTTCCGTCCACTGAGTAAGCTTATTGGATATTCCCGCAGGAATTCCTTAGATAACCCGCCTGTTTTCCCCGTGTGGACGAAGAAACCGCCAGCAGCTTCCTCCCCTTGGATAACCTAGTTGAAGTCGCGAATATGCTGTGGATTGATGTACCCCTGGTAACGTTTTGCCTGAATTAGATAAAGTTTCCCAGCAATCATTACACGCCCATCTAACCCGCCATCGTTGCTATAGCGAAAGTTACGTTGAATTTTCCAACCTTGCTCTTGGCAGCAGGTCAGTAGCAATTCTTCAAAGGCGTAGGGGTTTATTTTGCGGAGAATGGCGATCGCTTTTGATAACTGTACTTCGGTAGAACGCAGTTGATACAGTACCTGGGCAGCAAGTCGAATGTAGTGCTGATGCCTACTACTAGGAAGCCGAACCCTAGTCTCAGCTAAGGGTTGCTCTGTTACGATCACCCGACGAGGCGAAACTGGCTTTACAGGGAGATTAGGCGCAGGTGTTTCTTGCTCTCGAAACTCTAAAATATTTGTAGGTGGCTGCTCGTGCGATCGCGTTCGTCGCCGATGCTTTCTACCAAAAACTATATTGCCAAGTAGAGCGATCGCCCAAGTTACCAAAACCAGGCAACCAAGTCCAAGTAAAAATCCAAAAATTTCCATCAACGCCCCTTCATCAACTTATCCCACCAAATTTGAGGAAACATCTTGGTTTCCAAAGCTACTACCCGAAGATTGCGGCAAAGACCATTTTCCTTTGGGCAAACAACTGCCGTCGGCATCCCCATAAAAGCGATCGCACAGTAGAAGATCACCATAGGAGTCCAAGCCAAGTAAAAAAATGTAGTTCGGTTAGAAGTTCTATGTAAAGTGCCAAACGTCCACTTTAGCCACATCTGCCAGCGCTCCATCCTCGCCTTATCCAAGCGTTGAGTTACAGCGATAGCTTTAGTACGTTCCTGTAATTTATAGTTATTCAACTCAATTAAGCGCCGATCTGCTGTGGAAATAACGGTGATGCGCTGCTGGATGCACTCATCGATTAACCAGGCAAAGTCTTCAGATTCTTCGGGCTGCTGCTCGACCCCAACAGCCCCAGGTATTTTCCCACCGTTGCCAAGACACTCTCAGATAATTGGCGAATCTCCTCATCTAACTGCTTAGAGTCAACGTATTGCCGTAACTTTCGTGCCGTCATCCGCCAAAATAACGCTTTAACTTCTTGTAACTGCTCGGCTGCCATCTTAGGCAGGGCAGCACGGACGTGTTCGGCTTGAACCGAGGATACTTGACCTAGCAAACCATGCACTTGTTCGATTAACGCCTTATCTTCATGCTTGACCCCAAAGTGTACCGAGACTTCTTCTAGAGTTTTACCCTGTTTTTTAATCAGAGTACAAGCAAGAGTAAAGACTTCGCATTCAACGCTCGTGTATTCCTGGGAATCAGGCAAACCGCAAGCTACAAGGATTTTACCAGCTTCAATTAGGGAAATTTTCTTACCCAACTGCTTAGAAGCCAAAGTTAGTAATTGGGAGCTATCTAACACAAGTTCCTCAGACTTTTTCAAGTTGGCGGACATGGCTAACTCCCAGGTAAAGACTTTGGAGAGACTTCGCCCTTGAGCGATCGGCTCTCAGCATCGTTGGTAGGCGACCACGTAAGGAATGGATCTTTAATCACTGTTTTAGCAGCAGCTTGAAACTCAGCTTGCATTTGACCGGACTCTACATAATCGCGCAGTTCTTTGTCCAGAGCGATCAAAAACTGAAGTTTGATTGCTTCCAACTGCTCTAAACTCATGTCTCCTAGCGCCTGTCTCATTTGCGCTGCTTGAGTGCTAGACAAATTTAAGGTAGAACTTTGTACTCTACTTTGAACTTGCGCTAACAATTCATGACGATCTGGGCTATTACCTGGAGAAGTGGCAGCACCGAAATGTACAGCTACTTCTTGATGGGTTTTACCTTGCTGCTTAACTAGAGTACACGCTTCCAGAAAGCGATCGCATTCAACGCTCGTGTATTCCTCTTTATCTGGTAAGTCGCAAGCCGATAATATCTTGCCAGCTTCAATCAAGGAAATGCGCGTACCAACTTGTTCGGAAGCTAGAGCCAACATTTCAGCCATCTCTAACCCGCTAGAATCTGACTGGCTACTGCCCGATTGCTTTAACTTATCTTGCTTGCGAAAATGGGCGGTCGCTTGTTTGTAAGTTTTGCCTTGTTGCTCTACTAACGAGTGGCAGTGTTCAATTCTGGCAGCTTCATCTTCTGTGAACTCCTGCTTATCTTCTAAGGAACAAGCCTCTAGAGTAGAAACGATCTGCTCTAATCCTAGGTTAGAAAAAACTTCATCTCGCTGACGCATTTATTTACTCCTAATTACATTGTGTGAAGGTAAATTAACAAAAACTTACTTGTGACTGTTTTCGCCTCAACTTTGTTTGCTGATGATGCTACTGCCAAACAAGTTGTACGATGGAGGACTAGGTTCACTATTAAGAACAACACTATCCTCACTCTCTAGCTCATCACTTTTACAACTCCTAACGTTTAGGTGCTGCTCACTCGTAATATCACCATTCGACTGACTATTTAATGGCAGCAGATCGCCGTCTGTTTTACCTGCATACCAATTTCCCGGCTGAATCTGGCTGTTAACATCTTTGGCTGATGAATTAGTTTCATAAACTCGATGTCGAACCCGTGCCAGCCTCATCCGCGCTTTATTTAGTAAAAACTCCCAATGTAGCTCCCAAGAGTAATCGCAGTCATAGAGAGATTCTTCTATTTCATCGGGCGAACTCTGCTTATACTTTAAGGCAAGAGACAGCCAACACATCTTTGCAGCTTTGATCCACATCTCAGATTTCTTAAAGGGAATAGCTGCCTCATCATCGAGGAATGCTAGTAGCTTCTCCTCAACACTTCCCTCCTCAACCGTTGCCCGGACTCGAATTTCTATCGTCTTCTTCCCCACCTTCACCTCCGAACAGTGCTTGTCTTACTAGGAACGGGACATACTTGATTTCGCAAAAAATTAGATAACCCATGAGCGTCGGTTAACCTAGCGCATAATCCTTTGCTCTGGGTTGGTAAATTAAATGTCACTCGCACATCTTCTTCTAGCTCTGCTGCTAGGGAAATGTAGGCATTGCTGTAAGTCTGGTTCATCAGTCTCACCAACTCCGCTCTATGGTAATCATAAGTTCCTCCGCCAATATTTGCCTCTTGAATATCACAGGGAACAATATCGCTAATAAACTTAGCGATCGCTTTCCACTGCTCGTTACGTGCATATTTCACAGCATCTGCTATCTGAGTCGCTTCATCTAACTTACTCTCTGCTTGTCTACTTAGTGCTAAGTGCAAAAAGTTCTTGGGTTTAATATCCTTGCCTACCTGGTGGATTGTCTCTAGCAGTCTTTGGCTTCTATCTCTCGTCGCCGTTTGGTCAAACGTCCTACTCTCAACTAATTGCAGCATCCTTGCCATCCCTAGTCTCTCCGTCACACCACTAATCGCACCATTGTCAAATAAAACAACTGAGACATCTCGATAGCCAAGCATGATTGTTGCTACTTTCTGAGTGCCAAGTGCAGCACCGATCTTTTCTCCTCTAGCTAAAACGTGGCCGCCTCCTTCAGGTACGCACACGAATAAATCTAGATTCACTACATATTCTTTATCACAAAAGCTAAAGCTAGTCAGCGCCTTTCTCAAGGTTCGCTCGAATCTCTCTTTTGCTTGCCACTCGCCATAAGGCAATGGTAGTGCTAACGCTAAATCAAATCTCGCTGGCATTCCTTCTTTGATTGCCATTACTCCTACTGCCGCCAATACTTTAGCAACCGCCCACTCGTGCTTGAGGTCGTTCAATACTACTCGCGCATTACGCTCGATAGCAAACTTACCGACAGCATAGATCGCCCCTCCATACTCTACCCATGCCTCATTCTCTGGTTCTGATACAATTACTCGTCGCATCTTGTAAAACTCAATATCCTCTCTGGTCACTTCAATCACTTCTGGACTCATCACTAAAAGCTCAGGTCTAAAGGGCGAAACACGCCAGATGATCTTTGACCCCGATGAGCCAGGATCGAGAGTGAGCATTGCTGGATTTTCGCTCACGATCTTCTCCAGTAATTCAAAATTAAACTACACAAAATATATCGGCATACAGGAGTTAATACAGTAATTAACTGCCCTGAAAACCAATAAAAAATGCCAATTTCTCTACAAACTTTATCCCGCTAATTTCCTGCCATTCTCCCACTCATTACCCACCAACAACTGGAATTGAATAATTTCTGGGAAACTCTGAGGAAACTTATGGGCATATTATCACACATTCTTTTTATTTGTTGCAATTACTGTTATTAGTAACTAACGATAATTTAACTTTATCTCTCACACTTATCCCACATATTTCCCGTACTTATCCCGCATATTTCCCATAGCCTTACTACTTATGATTAAACTTTAGGATACAGTAGGGACAATCTCCAAAGGGGTGACCCCTCTGGACTCCCCGGAAAATAAGTAGTCGCAGAAGCGACCGCACCTGACGCACCAATTGGTGCAAAAATACAATTCAAATAGTTGCAATAAACAGATTATAAGCTATATTTTTAGTATCAACTTTACGCGACCAAAATTAACTAAATTCTTCTGCTTTCCGAAAGTAGGAAAATTTGCAGTAAAATTTACATTTCAATTATTTGTACCAGCAGTTTAACTAACTACAATTGCTGGAGAAATTTTTATGACAATAAATTAGCTAAACAAAATTTGTGGTTTAGATTTGTTTTTTGTAATTCCAGAAATGCGCTCGCTGTTTGGTTCAATAACAAAAAAATGCTAACTCTCGCCAACACGAATACAACCCAGGCAAAGAACTACTACAAAAAAGAGAACTACTACAGCGAGGAGGAGGCTCAGTCTAATTCCCAGTGGCAGGGAGAGGGAGCATCCATTGTTGGCTTGTCAGGTGCAATTGTAGATATGGATGTCTACGACAACATTGTTAACGGTCTAAGTCCTGACGGTAAGACACAGTTAAGAAAAAAGCAAAATCACGAGGGTAAGAAAGAACGTGCTGGTACAGACCTAACTTTCTCGGCTCCCAAGAGCGTGAGCATAGCTTGCTTGGTAGGTGGGGATACTCGTTTAGAGGAAGCACACCGCAACGCTGTCAAAAGAACTATCGAGCTAATTGAGTCGCGTTACGCCCAGACGCGGATTAATGGGCAAGTAGTCCAAACAGGTAATTTGATAGTAGCAAAGTGGCATCACGATACTAGCCGAGAGCTAGATCCACACCTGCACACTCATTGCTTGATTATGAACTGCACCCAAGGACCGGATGGTAAATGGCGCACTATTAGCAACAAGGATTTTTACCGAAACAAAATCCTCTTAGGACAAATCTACCGCAACGAGTTGGCTATTGAGTGCCGTAAATTGGGTTATGAGATTGAACCCCATCCCAAAGAACTATTTGAGATTAAGGGCTATACCAGAGAACAGATTGAGGGGTTCTCTAAACGCCACGAACAGATAAAGGGCAAGCTGATAGAGATGGGCGTGGAACTAACCACAGAAAATAAGATATGGGCGTGGCGCAAGACGAGAGCAAAGAAGAATCACGAGATTGGGCGCGACGAAAAACTCCCTTATTGGCATGAAGAAGCAGACCTTTACAGTATTAACCACCCTATTCCTCAACAGGTTTTGCAAACTGTTACAGAGGAGCAAATCACAGTAGAAATTGAAAGAGCAGTTGCAACCGGAATCGAGCATTGCAGCGAACGTAAAGTTGCTTTCAATGGAGAGGATATTGAAAAGTTTGTCACCGCCGAAGTAAAACCATTTAGTATCAACCAGTTGGAGAAAGCGATCGCCGAGCATCCCGAACTGATCAAAACCTTTGACGGGCGCTACACAACTCAAACTGCCTTAGCAACAGAACTCGCCACGATTAAGTTGATGCAGCAGGGCAAGGGGCAAGTAAAGCAGATTGCCACTCAAGAAGCTGTGGAAAGCTGCTTGGAAAATAAGAAATTGACTTTAGGGCAAAAAGAAGCGATCTCGCTTACTGCCACTACCAGCGACCAATTCATTGCGTGGCAAGGAGTAGCAGGGGCAGGTAAGACTTATGCACTCAATGAGGTAAAGCAAATTGCCGCAGCACTTCAAGATGTTGCGCCAGGGTACACAATTAAAGGCTTTGCCCCTAGCGCCGAAGCTGCAAAGGTATTGGGAGAAGAATTGGGAATTAAAGCAAATACAGTTGCGAGGCTGCTTGTTTCCCAGCAGAGCGAACAAGTCCAACCCAACCAAATTTGGGTAGTGTTTTAGATTTGTTATTTACTCCTAAATTAATAACCCGAACTCGTAGCGATTAATAAATAGTCCAATCACCAAGTCATGCATCAACTCTGTCTTGGAAAAGCAAATTGTCTTACGAA
>JAABUN010002296.1_pt1 | contig 34904 bp, 31 predicted proteins | sample 5559311 | NCBI WGS metagenome assembly JAABUN01 (sample SAMN10711877, study PRJNA513370) | rock metagenome | isolation source: Antarctica rocks | place: Antarctica: Victoria Land, Siegfried Peak sud | reverse complement strand
GTGCCCTGAGATACGGCTATGGAGGTTATCGAGTTCTGCTAACCAAGCTTTGACAGCAGGAAGCTTACCGCTGGAGAAAGTCATAGCTCAACTTACTCCTGCTAACTGCGGCTGTAATACTAGCTGTGCAAAACAGCACAGGCGACGCCCTCGAGCCTGCGGACGAACTCGCCGCCGTGCGAGTGCCCGCCAGCCTCTCCCCTTTGGGCACTGCGCCCACCAGGGGCGTAGCAGCCGGTATTCCAAGCGGCGCGCAGAGAGTCGCACTCGGTTCCGGACTCAGCACTTTGGGTCTCGGTGGCGGTAAAGGTGCGGGTGACGGAAATTTCACATCTTTGGGAGGAAACCGGGTCAGCCGCGCCCTCAGCTCACTACAAGTTCATTTTACAGCGATGGTGACAGGCACCGCGATCTTCCGTCTGGGAAACGATACGACGCCGGTTCTACTCGCACCCGGCGAAACGTTGCCGGGAACGAAACTCGTTCTCACAGGTCTCACGAATCGCGGCGCTCAGTTTACCGAGGACGACGTTCGTCACACGCTCTTTTTGACCCCCTGACTTAACCTTAGGGGGCGATGAGAAGACCCATTCCCCCCTCCCCCCGCTCTACCCTGCTCACCTTAGCTGTGCTTGCGTGCACGATAAGCGCCCTCGCACAAGGGACGCCGCCTGTAGCAGCTCCGGCAGCTTCCGCTTCACAAAATCCGCCTGCGCAAGTTCAACTCGCCCCTTTGCCCGCGACCAAACAGTTTAGTCGAAACGTCGATCTGAGCACGCGCCCCGCCGGAGAATCGTTAGACGCGCTGATTCAGGCGCTCGCCCGCTCGGTCGGCCTGAGCGCAATTACACAGGGTATCCCCCCCGAGACGATGGGTCGCTACAACTTGGGCGCACCCAAGCCGTTTCGTGAGGTGTGGGATATCGTCTTGACCTTAAACGGCCTCGAGTACGTACTGCGCGGCGACAACATCGTGGTGGTCGGGCCACCTGAAACGCTCGCCGGACTTAAGCCACAGCAAGATAAAGCCAAGCCCAGCGTTGCCGTAACCTATCCGGTGAATAGTAAACCTTCGCAATTAAAAACGCTTTTAGAAAGCCAGTTTCCTGCCGGTAGCGGCGTGACGGTCACAGCTTTCGACGATCTTAAGCTGCTATCTGTTCAGGGTACGGCTGCGCAGCAAACCCGCATCAAAGAAACACTCGAGCGTTTTGATCGCAGTGAAGTCGTGCAGGTACGCCGTATTTATCCGCTTTCATATGCGCGCGCCAGCAACCTTGCAGGCGTACTGCTCGGAACAATTTTTTCGACTAATACATTAGGGTCTTCTGAACAGCGCACTGTAAGTGATCTATGTAGCTCCGAGGGGTCTATAGCATCCGCAAGCGAGAGCAGTAATGCCGCCTCTGAAACAACTGGCGCATCGTCTGACGGTAGCGATCAACAGGTTGAAAACCCTTTGTCGATCTCCGCTGATCCACGTACCAACCGGCTCATTGTTACGGCTCCAGTCAAAACTCAAGAAGAGATTGCTTCGCTTATTGAAACCCTTGATCAACCTGAACAACAGGTCAATGTGCAAGTACGAATCCAAGAAGTATCAGCGGATGTTAACGATAGGCTTGGCATAAACTTGACCTCAGCACTTGGCAATTTTACCTCTAAAACTTTTTCCGGAAACGATAATAGCGGCCTAGGCTTCATCTTCGACGCCCAGAAAGCCATTTCTGGATTCAATTTAGGAGCTGTTCTAGACGCCTTCGAGCGCCAAGGCCTTTCGCGTAAGGTTGACGATAGCAACCTAACTGTTCTTAACAATGGCGTCGCAACCCTTCAAGCTGGAGGGACGATATATATTTCTATTCCCAGTGCAGGCGGACAAGAAAACATTACACGAGATATTGACTACGGCGTGCTTGTAGGCTTCTCACCACAAATCACCAATGACAACGAGGTCATTCTAGATGTTTGTGCCCGTGTTGACACACCACTTACCGAACTTACTGACCCACAGCTACAGAATGTTGGAACACGCAAGCTAAATTCACGTGTGAGCCTCGAGCCGGGTCAAACTATTGCTCTCGGTGGCTTGCTACAAAACCAACGTACCGATACAACTCGCAAAGTACCAGGACTTGGTGACATACCAATCGCCGGAAATCTTTTCAAAACCAATGTTACCGAAGAAACAAACACCGAACTCCTCGTTATCGTCACCGCGAACGTGCTCGAGTAACCCCCTTAAAATTCCTGCCGGAGGGGGCATGCTAAGCTTGACTATGCTTAGATTCCTCTCCGCCGGTGAGTCTCACGGCCCCGCCCTGACCGTCATGCTGGACGGTGTTCCGGCAGGGCTTTCGCTCGTTGCAGGCGACCACATCGACCCCTGGCTCCGCCGCCGTCAGGGGGGCTACGGACGGGGCCGCCGGATGGTCATCGAAACCGACGCCGCTACCATTCTCGCGGGTGTCCGGGCCGGACGTACGACCGGCGCACCCCTCAGCTTACAGATCGAAAACCGCGACTGGCGCAACTGGACCGAAATCATGTCGCCGCTACCGGGCGGTGAACCCCGTAAAAAAGCGCTGACGGCGGCCCGCCCCGGTCACGCTGACCTGACCGGCGGCGTCAAATACGACCACAAAGACTTGCGGGACGTGTTGGAACGCGCCTCGGCCCGTGAAACCGCGAGCCGCGTCGCGGCGGGCGCAGTCGCCTTACAGATTTTAGACACGATTGGCGTTAAAGCGTGTGCCCGGATGGTCTCACTCGGCGGCATCTCGTGTGACGGCGAGTTGAATTGGAACAATCTGGACGCACTCGACGAGAGTCCACTGCGAACTTTCGCTAAGGACGCCGAAGCGCGGATCATCGCCCGAATCGACGAGGCCAAAAGAGACGGCGATACCCTGGGTGGCATTGTCGAGGCGCGCTTTCGCGGGTTGCCGGTCGGTCTCGGCAGTCATACGCAGTGGGACCGCAAACTCGACGGGCGTTTGGCGCAGGCCGCGATGAGTATTCAGGCCATCAAAGGCGTTGAAATAGGCGACGGTTGGCGCGCCGCGATGAGTCCGGGAAGTCAGGTTCACGACGCCATCTATCACGATCAAAACGGCTACTACCGCGAGACGAACCGGGCCGGGGGGCTCGAGGCCGGGATGACGACCGGCGAAGACCTCGTGGTGCGAGCGGCGATGAAACCGATTGCGACCCTCATGACGCCCCTACCGACCGTTGACGTAAAAACTCACAAAGCCGCCGACGCCGCCCGTGAACGGAGCGACACCACAGCGGTACCTGCCGCCTCGATCGTCGTCTTGGCGATGAGCGCCCTTGTGCTAGCCGACGCGGTGATGGAAAAGTTCGGAGCCGATACCGTGCGCGAGCTTAAAGAGCGTACCGAGGCGCACCGCCGCCACGCCGCCGCGTTTTAGGAGGTGACGTGTGAGCTTCGGCAAACGTTACCGCCTCGAGCGGCCCGTTACCTGGGTCGCGTTAGCGGGCTTTATGGGGACCGGCAAAAGCCGGATCGGGTGGGAGCTGTCGCGGCGGCTCGGGCTCAACTTTATCGATACCGACCGGGTCGTCGAGCGCGTGTCGTGCCTGCGTATCCCCGATTTGTTCGAACTCTATGGTGAGGCCGTTTTTCGGGATTACGAGAGCGAAGTCGTGAGACGTTCGCTGAGACTCGAGGACGTCGTCATCTCAACCGGTGGCGGTACCGTCATGCGCCCTGAAAACCGCGACATGCTCCTCAGCCGGGGGCCGGTCATCGTCCTCGTCGCGAGCCCCGAGACGATCTATAAACGCACGCGGCGGCACAAACGGCCCTTACTCGAAATCGGCAACCCGGTCGAACGTATCCGCGAACTTATCGACGCGCGCGGCGCAGCCTACGACGCGGCGGCGAGCCTCAAGGTCTCGACTGACGGGCGGCAATCGGTCGATGTGGTCGAAGAGATTGTCGAACGGCTCTGGGCGTGGCGTGAAGCTGCTGAGGAGGTGCAGGCGTGAAGCTCACCGTCGCGCTGACGCCGCCTTACGACGTGACAGTCGCAGGGGGGCTTTTGGCCCGCGCCGGTGAGTTTGTCCGCGCACCTAGAATCGCCCTGGTCAGCGACGAAAAGGTCGCGCCGCTTTACGCGGAGGCGGTGCAGAGAAGTCTCGAGGCTGCCAGTAGTCAAGTTTTTCTCTATACGGTTCCGGCAGGCGAAAACAGCAAATCGCTGACGACCTTGGAAACGCTGCTAAGCCAGTTGGCAAGGGACGGTTTTAACCGTCAGAGCGCAGTCATTGCCCTCGGCGGCGGCGTGGTGAGCGATTTAGCCGGGTTCGTTGCGGCGTCGTACATGCGCGGAATCGCTCTTTACACGCTGCCTACCACGCTTCTAGGCATGGTTGACGCAGCGGTCGGCGGCAAAACGGGTGTCAACTTACCCGAAGGCAAAAACCTGGTCGGCGCGTTTTGGCAACCCAAAGCGGTGTTGATAGACGTATCGGTCCTGGCGACCCTGCCCGAACGCGAGTTTCGCGGCGGCGCGGTCGAGCTGTTCAAACACGGGCTTTTAGCCGACCCTAAGCTTTTAGACGACGTCGCCGACAGGCGTTTTCGCCGGGACGGGCCGCCGGACTTTTTAGCGGCGACGGTTACCCGCTCGGTGACGGTCAAAGCCGACGTCGTCGCGGAAGATGAACGAGAAGGTGGCAGACGGGCGTATCTCAATTTGGGGCATACCTTGGCGCACGCGCTCGAGGCCCACGCTTACCACGCCCTTAGTCACGGCGACGCGGTAACGTACGGGCTGCTTTTTGCCGCCAAACTCGCCGCCGCCCGTGGTTACGCCGACCTCACCGACCGCGTAAGAGCGTTCGTGCGCTGGGTCAACCCGTCTCCCCTGCCGGAGATTTCCCTCGAGCCCCTTCTACCCTTTATCGCTAGGGACAAAAAACACGGGGTAAAACAGCGCTGGGTGCTCCTAAAACGTATCGGTGAGCCCTATCTAGCCGACGATGTAGCTGAAGATGAACTGCGCAGCGCCTGGGCGTATCTGCAAACAGCCGTCAGGGAAGCCGTATGATTCTAGTGTTAAACGGCCCCAACTTGAATCTGCTTGGAAAACGTGAACCCGAAGTTTACGGGCACGAGACGCTTGCCGACCTTACAGCTCAGTGCGAACGCTGGGGTGAAGAGAGCGGTACTCGAGTCGTGTGCCGTCAGAGCAATCACGAGGGCGTTTTGCTCGACTGGCTGCACGGGGCCGCCGCCGAAGGCGTGACCGGGCTTGTCTTAAACCTCGGCGCGTTCACCCATACGTCGGTTGCCCTACGCGACGCTGTAGCGGGCGTGGCGCTGCCCGCCGTCGAGGTGCATATCTCGAACGTCTACGCCCGCGAGGGTTTTCGGCACCTTTCGTACCTTTCAGCCGTCTGCGTCGGGACGATCTCCGGGCTCGGGTTCGCCGGATACGGGGCGGCGATTCGGTTTCTGGTGGAGCGTTCAACAAGCAAGTCACTTTAATCTTTGACGACCCTGACCTTGGCCCGCCTCGCCACCCGGCCTACCGTAAGCCCTTGCACCAGGACTGAAAATACGACGACGCCGTAGGTCAGCGCAATCAGCAGGTCGCGTGCGGGACTCGTCGGCAGCGAAAGTGCCAGCGCGACCGATATCCCGCCCCGAAGTCCACCCCACACCATCAGCCGCACCGTATAGGGTTGAAAGGTTCGGTGGAGCCGAAACAAGCTGATCGGAATATTGACGCTGATAAGGCGTGCGCCGAGTACGACCGGTACGGCCAAGAGTATCGCCCAAAGGTAGCTCGAGCGAAAGTCCAAAACGAGCAGCTCGAGGCCGATCAGCACAAACAGCACCGCGTTCAAAATCTCGTCGATCACCGCCCAAAAGGTGTCTAGGTGTTCGCGCGTCGTGTCCGACATGGCCAGGAGCCGCCCGCGGTTGCCGATCAGGATGCCCGCGACGACGACCGTCAGCGGTCCCGAGGTGTGCAGTGCCTGCGCGAGCGCGTAGCCGCCGGTCACGACCGCCAGCGTAATCAAGACTTCAGCGGCGTAATCGTCGATACTTTTAAGAAGCCGAAAAGCGACAAAACCCAGCACGCCCCCGAACAAAACGCCGCCGACCGCCTCTTGCACGAATAAAACGAGCCCGCCGCTCAGTCCGCCGCCGTGCTCACCTGCAGCGACGCTACTTAAAAGAACGCTAAAGACGACGACGCCCACGCCGTCGTTAAAGAGCGACTCGCCGGTAATAAGCGTTTCGGTCGTCTGCGGGACACCCGCACGTTTCAAAATCGAGATCACCGCAATCGGGTCGGTCGGCGAGATCAGCGCGCCGAACAGAAGCGCGTAAGGGTATGAGACAGAAAAACCTAAAAGCTCGAGGGCAAGAAACATCACGCTGCCGACGACCAGCGTCGAAACGACCACCCCAACCGTAGCAAGGGTCAAGATAGGCCATTTAAGTCGGTTCAGTCGGTCCAAATTGACATTAAGCGCACCGGCAAAGAGTAGAAAACTCAGGAGCCCCTGCAGCACCAGTTCGTCGAAACTAAGCTGGTCTAAAAAGCCTTCAGCGTTAACGACGAACCCCGCGTTACCGAAAATCACCAATCCTAGAGACAAGACGAGCGCGACCAGCAAGGAACCGACCGCCGGATTTAGTTTGAGAAAACGTGCGTTGAGGTAAGAAAACAGCGCCGTTAAACTAAGTAAGAGCGCACTTGCCTGAAAGATGTTCACGCCTCTGAGCCTAACGTATCCGCGTTTCTGCTGTAAGCCCCGGTTTAGAACTCGGGGTAGACCGGACGCCGACCTGCAGGTCGGCGTAGCCGAAACGCTGCAAAACGCACGTTATTTACGCTTCACCGTCCGGCACCTATATTTGCCTGCCCCGTAATGGCCTCCGGAAGAGACTTCACCCGATCGGAACGTACCGCCGTCAACGCGTGAGAAACCCGCTGAAGTCTGACCGTCTGAAGTTCAGCATTTTAACCCCTGCCGGGTCTCAAACACGGTTTACACACCGCTAGCCTGTATCAGCCCACAGGGGTGACCGAACAGAAGCCGGGGATGACAAAAACTTAGATTATAGGGTATGCTGCGTCTGGGCAGAGAAAAGGCGATGTGACGCATGACACAGCTGGCGGCGCGTAAAAACGCTTACGGAGGCCGTTCCGGTATCCCGACCGCAGGGGTACCAGAACGACTGACGTTGGTTTTCGACGCGCCGGTACGGTCTTGGCGACGCCTCGCCACCGAACCGCTCGACGCGGCCTACTACGTACAGTTGGAGGGGGGCGCGGAGCAGGTGTTGTGGATCAATCAGCGTACGCCGGACGCACCTAGAGTCGCCCGCTGCGCCGCCGCGATAGGGCTTTTGGGTGGCTTCAGCACGCCGCTCGTACGCGCTGACGTGAGCTTGACTCGGCTCGAGTACCCCTACCTCATCACCGAATATCTGGCGGTCCCGACGCTGGCTGACGTTTGGTCGCGCGGCGAGCCCACGAGCAGCCTGACCCACGAGCTGATCGCGACGGTCTGGGGGACGGCTGTGCGCTTTTTGCACCGTACGCGCTTCGAATTAGCTGGCGACCTCGCCTACCCGGAAGCGCAGGGAACGCGCCTCGAGGAAGACGTAGCTACGCTCTGGCGAACCCCTTTGCGCCTCGCTGCTAAAGACTACATGCTCGATATGCCCAAACTGGTAAGGGCGCTCCGGCGCGGCCGAACCCTCCTCCAAGACGCGCCTATCGCCCTGACCCACGGTCATCCAGGGCTTAACGCGTTTCTTTGCGACCCGGAGCGGGCCGCTGTAGTAGCCGCGCTCGACTTAGGCGACGCCCGCCGCAGCGACCCCATGACCGACCTCGCCGCGCTGCTGGGTACCCTCGAGGCTTACGGTTGCTACAAGGCTTTTATAGCGGGCTACGGCGCACTCTCCGACTGGGAGAAAAAACGTTTGGCGTTTTACCGTTTGCACCACGACCTGCTGGCCTACGCGCAGGCGCTTACAGTTCTCCCCAACGAGTTGGCGCGCCGCCGAATGCGGTTGGCACAGAGGCTGGCGTCGTTGGGTTAGGAACACAGGTCAGAACAGCAGACTAAGACCGTATTACGTTTTAACACGTCTTGACCTCGACATACCCTTAATTCCTACCCTGCTACTATAGATTGTCAAACCGCACACTAGGCGCGTGTGGACGGGCGGTGTATACTTAATTCGGAATGAGTCCTAAAAACGGGCTCGAGCACCCTACCCGTCTCTCCCATACCGTCAACCGAAGCGAGGTCAAGATGAATCAACTCGAAATTCGTAATCTTCACGCCACCATCAACGGCGATCCTATTCTGCGCGGCGTCAATCTAGTCGTTCCCAAAGGTGAGGTTCACGCACTCATGGGGCCGAACGGTTCGGGCAAGTCTACGCTCTCTAAAGTGATTGCAGGCGATCCGGTTTACGAAGTTACCGAAGGCGAAGTCCTGGTCGATGGTGAAAACGTCCTCGAGATGGAACCCGACGAACGCGCCCGCGCCGGTATCTATCTGGCGTTTCAGTATCCGGTCGAAGTACCGGGCGTGTCGATGGCCAACTTTTTGCGGCTAGCACTGAACGCTCGCCGCGACGAAGACGACGAAATCGGCGTGATGGACTTTTACAACAAGGTGCAGGGGGCCGTAAAAGAACTCAACTGGGACGAAAACATCTTGGAGCGCTACCTCAATGAAGGTTTTTCGGGCGGTGAAAAGAAGCGCAGCGAGGTGTTACAGCTTTTGGTACTCGAGCCCAAATACGCTCTCTTGGACGAGACCGATTCGGGTTTGGACGTAGACGCGCTTAAGGTCGTCTCCAAAGGCGTCAACGCGGCGCGCGGACCCGAGTTCGGCGCGCTCGTCATCACCCACTATCAGCGGCTCCTAAACTATATCGTCCCTGACAAGGTTCACGTGATGTACAAAGGCCAAATTATTAAAGAAGGCCCGAAAGAGCTGGCGATGGAACTCGATCAGCGCGGTTATGACTGGCTCCGGCAAGAGCAGGAAGCAGTCGGCGCGTAGATGAAGGGCGCAGCGCGCTACGGTTCTCTCACACTGGTGCTTTTATGCGCCGCGTGTGCGCCGACAACCTACCTGCGCCCGGGAACGTCCGAAAGCGAACGCGACCTCGAAGCGTGCCGTTTAGAAAGTGAAGCTAGAACGACTGAAACACTGCCCCGTTTTTTGGACTACCGCGTTAATGTGTCAGCGTTTGAAAGCGGGCCGTATGAGCTCGAGAGCCGGATGCGCGTCGCCGCCGAAGACGCGGCCGAGAACGCGTACGAAGGCTACTTTAGCGAACAAGTCGAGCGTTACGTCGCGCCGTGTATGCAGCGCAAGGGGTATCAGCTAGGTTTACTTAAACCTCGTCAGCACGACCTACAGTACCAAGGGAGACACCATGTCTGAGAGCATTGTTCCTGAAACCAACCTACAAGGAATGCAGCACGAACGCCAGTACGAGTTCAGCCTGCCCGAAGAGTATTTTTTTCGCTCTGAAAAAGGCTTGAACCGCCGTGTCATCGAGCAGATTTCTTATCATAAAAACGAACCCGAATGGATGCTCAAGTTCCGGCTCAAGGCGCTCGAGATCGCCGAGAAAAAAGGCCGTCCGAAGTGGGGACCCGACCTCAGCCACCTGAACTTCGACGACATCTATTTCTACATCCGCCCGCAGGATAAAGTCGGTACCAACTCGTGGGACGACGTACCCGAAGAGGTACGCGAAACCTACCGCCGCTTGGGGATTCCCGAAGCCGAGCAGAAGGCGCTCGCAGGCGTCGGCGCGCAGTACGAGTCTGAAATGGTCTACCACTCGCTCAAAGAAGAGTGGGAGAAAAAAGGCGTGATCTTCTCCGATACGGATTCGGCAGTGAACAAGTACCCTGAACTCTTTAAGGAACACTTCGCCACCGTCGTGCCGCCTGAAGACAACTACTTCGCCGCCGTCAACTCCGCTGCGTGGTCGGGTGGCTCATTCGTCTACGTTCCGGCAGGTGTCGAGGTAGAGGTACCCCTGCAAGCGTACTTTTTAATCAACGCGCAGAGCATGGGACAGTTCGAGCGGACGCTCATTATCGGTGAAGAGGGCTCGAAGTTTCACTACATCGAGGGCTGCACCGCGCCGACCTACAACTCGGATTCGTTTCACTCGGGCGTGATTGAAATCATCTGTAAAGAGCGCAGCCAGGTGCGGTACTCGACCATTCAAAACTGGTCGCACAACGTTTACAACCTCGTGACGCAGCGCGCGATGGTCTACAAAAACGCTTCGATGGGCTGGTTGGACGGGAACCTCGGGTCGAAAGTCACGATGAAGTATCCTTCTTGCTACCTGATGGAAGAGGGCGCACGCGGCGAGGTCTTGTCGATTGCCTTCGCCGGTGGCGGACAGCACCAAGACGCAGGCGCAAAGATGGTTCACGCCGCTCCGAACACGAGCAGCAGCGTCGTGTCGAAGTCGATTTCCAAAGACGGCGGGCGCAGTTCATACCGTGGCCTAGTCGAAATCCACGAAGGTGCGACGGGTGCTCGCAGCAACGTCGAGTGCGACGCGCTCCTCTTAGACGACACTGCCAAGACCGACACTTACCCGTATATTCAGATCAACGAAAAGACCGCACACGTCGGTCACGAGGCGTCGGTCTCGAAACTCAACGACGAGCAGATTTTTTACCTGCAGTCACGTGGGCTAGAACAAGCTGAAGCTGCCGCCTTGATCGTTCGCGGGTTTTTAGAGCCGGTCGCCAAAGAATTGCCCTTAGAGTACGCCGTCGAACTCAACCGTTTGATTGAACTCGAGATGGAAGGCTCGGTCGGCTAATCTCCCTGCATTCGAGGAGCCTGGTGCAACGATATCCGGGCTCTTTTTTGTATAGCGGCTTCTTATGACCGACTGCGTAACCTGCCACCTCACCGCCGAACGGCTTCAAGGGCCGCTTTGCGAACGTATTTACGAAGATGAACACTGGCGTATAGCTCACGCTTTCAACACGTCGTTACCGGGATGGTTGGTAGTTGCTTCAATGCGGCACGCCGAAAGTTTTGCCGAGCTGACTGAGGCTGAAGCTGCAAGCATCGGGCCGCTGCTACACCGGATTTCTAAGGCGCTGCAAGAGGTCACGGGCGCAGTCAAAACATATGTAGTTTTGTTTGCCGAGCATCCCGAACACCCTCACGTACATTTTCACGTCATCCCGAGAATGAATGACCTGCCGAAAGACAAAAGGGGTAGATGGATTTTTGATTGTTTGGGTGTCTCCGAAGCCGAAATCGTACCTTTAGAGACCCGCAACACCGTTGCCGCACACCTCTAAACTATGCTGCAAGAAAGACCGTAAGAAAGGACCCTATGAGCCTGACCGAAACCATCTCCCCCCAAGTTGTCGAGGGGATCATCGAGCAATATAGCGAACCCTCGTGGCTTGCGGGCGAACGCCGCGCCGCTTTGCGGAGCTTTGAAGCGCAGCCGTTCCCAACCAGACGAGACGAAAACTGGCGTTACACCGACCTGAAACGGTTTGCCCTGGACGGTCTGGAGCTCGTCTCTGCGCCGACCGATAAGAGCGTCTCAAAACGCATCGAAACGCGGATCACCGACTCCGACGCCGAGGGCGTGCTGGTCTATAAGGGCGGCGAGGTCGTCTACCGCGACTCGCGTATCAGCGAAGCAGGCGTGATCTTTACCGACCTCCGTACGGCGCTCGCGGAGCACGAAGCGCTGGTCAAAAAACATCTGTACAGCGTCGTCAACGCCACACAGTCGAAGTACACAGCGCTGAACGCGGCCTTGTGGCAAAACGGCACATTTTTGTACGTCCCGAAAAACACCGAGGTCGAGTTGCCTTTAGGCGCGTTTTACTCGGCGGACGCAGGTGGCCTCAGTGCGCCGCGTACGCTCGTGGTGCTCGAGGCGAACGCCAAAGCGACGTTTATCGACGAATACTCCTCTGAAGAGTTCGGTGAACGGCTCTTTAGTACCGGTTCAGTTGAAATCATCTTGGGTGACGGGGCGAATTTGCGCTACGTGAGCCTGCAAAACTGGAGCCGCACGGTCGCGCAAATCAACCGGATTAAAGCGAAGTTGGAGCGCAACAGCCACCTAGAGTCCCTCACCGTCTCCTTAGGTGCCGACGCTGCTCGCGCCGAGGTCGAGTGTGAACTCGCCGGGCCGGGTGCGGAATCCGAGATGCTGGGGCTTTACTTTGCCGACAAAAAACAGCACTACAACCAGTACACCTTGCAGCACCACGCCGCCGACCACGCCCACAGCGACCTGCTCTTTAAGGGCGCGCTACGCGACGGTTCGACGGCAGTCTATTCGGGGATGATCCGGGTTGACGAAGGTGCACAAAAGACTGACGCCTATCAGACGAACCGCAACTTGCTACTCGACTCGGATTCCGACGCCGTATCGATTCCGCAGTTAGAGATCGGCGCGAACGACGTCCGCTGTTCGCACGGTTCGACGACCTCGCCGGTACCTGAAGACCAGCGCTTTTACCTGACCTCGAGGGGTCTTGCCCCTGAAGTCGCCGAACACGTCCTCGTAACCGGGTTTTTACACGAGGTTACGAGCCGCGTCACGCTGCCCAAAGTCGCCGAGTACGTCGAGCGTATCGTCCAGGCCAAACTCGGGGTGCCGGGCGTCGATGAAAAGCTCTAACGAGGAGCGCCTGACGCGTCACCTCTCCACCGCTGAGCGTCGGCATGACTGAAAGCTTTATCGACGTCGGCGCTGTCACCGATTTTCCCGAAGATACGATGCGCGCCGTCGAGGTCGCCGGTGAAGCCGTGCTGCTCGTTTGCCAAAACGGACAGTTTTACGCGCTCGCCGACCGCTGCAGCCACCGCGAGTACCCGCTTCATACCGGCGAGCTTTTAGACGGCGCAGTTAAATGCGAGTGGCACGGCGCAAAGTTTGATCTCGAGACGGGCAAAGGGACGATTCCAGCAATTAAAAAGATTCGGCTTTACGGCGTTAGACTCAGCGAGGAACGCGTTTTGGTTTCGGTACAAGAAAGCGAAGGGCCGCTCAGTTAGGGTTTGAACTTAGCGTTCATTATAGCGTCCTCATCAAGACCTTTGTAAGACAGGTTAATGTGACGCGGGTATACCTGTTGCTAGCGTACCCTTTGAGTCCGCTTCGAAACCGAAGCGTCCAGCAGCCCAGCCGAAGCTGTTAAACTCGGCACTGGAAAAGAGGTTGTAATGAAAAAAGCTTTACTTACATCGGTAACAGCTCTAACGTTCGGCGGAGTTCTAGGGGGAGCCTTTGCACAAAACAGCTTTCCTGACGTACCTGCCGACTCCTACGCCGCCGACGCGGTAGCGCAACTTGTCGAGCTAGGCATCGTCAACGGGTTTCCCGACGGGACCTTCCGTGGTAACGAAGCGTTTACCCGTTACCAAGCCGCGCTCGTCGTCAGCCGTTTACTCAGCGTGATCGACGAGAACACCGCAGCAGCGGGTGCGCTCAGCGAAGAAGACCTGGCCACCGTCAACAACGCTGTCACCGAACTGCAAAATCAGCTCGGTTCGCTGACCGACCGCATCAGCGCGCTCGAAAGTGCTCCTTCAGGCAACGACGAAGCGCTGAGCGCCCTGACCGACCGGGTAAACGCGCTCGAGACCGCGGCGCCCGAGGGCAACCTCGCCGATTCGTTTACGGCCCTCGAGGGGCGCGTCGCGGCGCTCGAGCAGGCTCCGACGTCCGCAGCCCCCGGCCCCGACCTCACCGCGCTACAAGAGCAGGTTACAGCGCTCAACAAGCAGGTCAATACCCTTAAAGGCCAGCTCGGAAGTGCGAGCACCCCAGCCCCTACTGCAGAACAACCCGCTCCGGAAGAACCCACCGTCGATTTAGCACCTGTCGGCGCACCCGAGGCGGTCGCGCTCAGCAGCGAACGCGGCAAATTCCACCTTGGCCTCGCCGGTTTTTACGAAATCGGTTATACCAACCGTACAAGCGGTGGTGAAGGGGCCTTCGGCTTTTTGAACGATGTGCGGATTCGTCCCCGCGTCATCATCGGCGTTGACGATATCGTCTCGGGTTTCGGTATCCGCGCCGCCGCCGACTACGGTCGTCAGTCTTTAATCGACGCCGGTTCGCTCGCCGCTTCGGGACACCTTACCTACACGCTCGGTTCCTCAGGCGTCAGCGGCTACCTCGGCGTAGGTGGCGGGTATCAGTTTGCCGACCTTATCTTCGCCTCGGGCGTTAACGAAGGTCCGTTCGCGGGCGCGCTGCTCGGCGCGGAGTTCGGTAACGGCCCAACAACCTTCTTTGTCGAAGGTACCGCCGACTACTACTTCGACAACATCGACGTCATCGGCTACGAAAATAACAAAACCATCTACTCGACGGTAGCGGTAGGGATCAACTTCCGCCCGTAAAGCTTTGACTACGACTAAGAAGTCCCTCGACTGAGGGGCTTTTCTTTTGGCAATACAAGAACTCACACAAATTCCGGTTTTTCTTTAGATCATATGAGGGGACAACTTCTCGGTGCTACGGGTCTCTACAACAGCACGGTGTATTGCGGAGCGACCCCTAGCTAAAGACACTTTGACAAGTGGGCAGAACGGATGTAGTTTCCGCTTCATCCCTACCCCCAAAAGACGTTCGCTGACAAGCCATACCGCCTATCCGTATCGGTCGTACTTCTGACTCAGCCGTTCCTGCAAACCCCAACTCAGCATGTGCGTACTGGACGGAATCTGTGTTCTTAGGCTGTCCCGAGGAAGGTATGGGCTACGGTACTTTTACCGTGTTCTTCGGTGGGATTGCAGCGTCTTCTGTACCGACGATAGCAGCGTTGCCGCGTACGTGTTCGGTGCGGCGCGCGGGCAGGCGCTCGGTCAAGGAGAGCGCGTAACGCGAAAGTTGCGTCAGATTTTCAAAGACGCCCTGCCGCAAGCAAAACTCGCCACTGTCAACTCGGCTGACGAGCTGAAACGGCGCTTCGCTGAGCAGGTTGAGCGTCGTCATCACCTGGTCGCGCGTCAGGTCGGTGTCAACCATCACGTCCTCGAGTAAAAAAACTGCCGGGGCGCGCAGCGCGGCGAGGCGCTGCAGCACGGCGGAAAAGTCGCCGCGCGCGTCCACGCGTCGTTCGATCATCCGTTCGAAGCGGCGCAGGCTCTCTTCAAACAGACCGCCCTGTGCGAAGTAGGGCTCGAGGTCGAAGGGGCTGACCGGTACGGCGGCAACGAGGTCTACGGCGCGCGCCAGACCTTGCCACGACCAGAGGGTGGCGCGGGCCTCGAGCGCCGGTGACTGAAGCCGCAACAGCGCTTCGTGTGGCCCGAAAACGGCTAGATAGGTGACCTTAAGTTCGCGGCGGCGAGCCAACAGCTTCGTCCAGTCGAGCCGTGAGCCCTCGGCGAGCAGCTGCACCAGCACGCTGTAGGGACGGCGGCCCAGGTCCGCGTGGGCCAAAAGCTGAACCGAACTGCGCGGCTCGAGCCGAAATCCGAAACTTGTCAGCGCTTCCCGCGCCCGCGTGTGCAGCGACACGTCAGCAGTACTCGCCGACGTAAAGAGGTCTTCTCGCGCGGTGCGGTAAGGTTTGACGGTTGCGCCGTGGGCTTCTGTTTCGGTAGCGGTATCTGCCGGGACAAAGTGCCAGCGCCCTTCGTATTTGTGCAGACGACCGTCTTGCCCTAATACCGGAGCCAGCTCGAAGCCACTTGGCAAATCAGCGAAGAGGTCACGAATCTCCCGCTCGGACAGCGGCGCTTGTTCAACGACCCGGTCAACCATCCGGCGCTGCACCTCGGGATGGGTGTAGTCGGCCAAACGGGGCCTAGCTGTTGGTTTCAGAGTATAAGTTTCACCGTCTCTGGAGATGACGACCAGGTCGTTAGGCTCGAGCCCGTGCCGTTCGTAAAGTGGCCCCAACCCCGCGACAGTACGGGCGTCTAAGAGCGTCAGCGTCAGCGTCTCACCGCTCGCAGCGTCTTTGGCCTGAACGTGTCCCGCGTCCGGGAACAAACCTTGGGCCGAATAGGAAAGAAACATACAGCCACTTTTTAGGCAGTTCCGGGTGATGTGGTAGGTATGGGTGTCGGGCATCGTCTCCACCTTTTCGGCGTCGCTAAATCGGGTTCGTTACTTCAGCTTGAGTCTCGAGCGCGCTTCAGCGCTTAAGTACAGAGGGTTATACCCGAGTTTATCAGACCGACCGGCCCAAGGTGATGAAGCCCACGCTTGTGATTAGGTGTACGGCTGTGTTTTATCGCCACAACGCCTTTGCAGGTAGCAGCTGGTCGAAATGTACGAAGTTCTGCAAAGCAACGCTCTCGATATGAGTCTTACTGATCGGCTCGCACATTCTGAGGTAACACTTGGTTCAACCTCTCTTGAAAATGTTAAGCGGTTTAAGCGCCGAGGCGTTGGAGGCACCCGAAAAAGTCGGTTGGGTAGCGCCAGAGCACAAAGCGTATAGGAGAATACAAGCTGGTACCCCGCCTATCCCCCTTCCCTGTTCTCCTTGTTTCTTCGTGCAACAGTTTTCGTTTCTTTACGCAACAGTCTTCTCAACTCTTGTTCGACTAAGGCGTCGCCAAACGAAACTCGTCTGGGTGAAACGCCGGGGAAACGATGCACGAAACCAATACCGGCTGCGTTCCGTGGTTCCGCGCCGTCTGCCACACCCCCAGCGGCACGACCCTTTGCGGCCTCTCGCCTTTAGCAACGTCAGGGCCTAGCACATGCGTTTCGCACGCTTCAGAAGGGGCGTCGCCGTCTCCGCCCAAGGTAAGCGTCAGCGGACTCCCGAGGTGATAGAGCCACAGCTCTGCCGAGACGACGACGTGCCACACTGAAACCTCACCGGGATGCAGCAAAAAGTAGATGCTCGAGGCGCTCGCCCGCGCCCCGCTGTAACGCGCGCCGAGTTGCGCGTGCGGCACAGAGACTTCCGAACGCCACAACTCACGGTAGTAACCGCCTTCGACGTGGGGCTCGAGGCCCAAAAGTCCGATTAAAGGCGAGCGCTCAGCCACCGGCTGCTCGCAACAGGTTCACTTTTTCGCACCTACTTCTTCGGTCTCTACTTCTTATGGTGCTCACCAAAAACCAGTACGCGGCGTTTGCCTACGGCTTTGGCGGGCGCAGAAGCGGTAGTCTCGGCCGCTGCGTTTTTCGGCGCTCTGCTTCTACCTCTACCCGAACCACGCGTCGGTCTTACCTCACGCCGCTCGCGGTCTTCACGCGTGTCGTCTTCGCGGGACACTGCGCCCGGCCCTTCTTCGCTGGCGTCGGCGCTCAGCGCGCCCGCATGACGTTCCGGCCCCCGGTCTTTGGCCCCTCGCGTTACGCCGTTCGACGCGTTGCCTGCTGCATTTAGCGGCGTTTTAAGGTGACGTGGTGCACGCTCCTGTGAACGCTCCTCTTCTTCGGGTTCGTCAGGGAGTTCGGCGTTGCCGGTGCCGAGGTCGATCTGCCGGACTGTCGGATTGGCGTTAAGGATACGCACCTCCATCCGCCCGCCGAGCCGGAATTTCTTTTTGCTCGACTTGCCGAGCATCATCATCTGCTCTTCGATATACATGTAGTAGTCGTCGTCGAGCTGCGACACGTGAACGAGGCCCTCGACGCCGTTAGGGAGCGCGACGAAGATACCGAAGTTCGTCACCCCGGTAATCAGGCCGTTAAAGACCTCACCACGGTGCTCTTTGGCCCACCGCGCGTGGTAGTAACGGGTCAGGTCGCGTTCGGCGTCCTCGGCTAGACGTTCGCGCTCACTGGCGTGTTCGGCCAGACCCGGAAAATCGCTCCTCAGCCGCTCTTTGAGCGTCGGCGAGAGACGGTTTTGCAAAGAGGCCCGTAAAACGCGGTGAACTACGAGGTCGGGGTAGCGGCGAATCGGTGAAGTGAAGTGCAGATAGTGATCGAACGCCAGCCCGAAGTGACCGAGGTTGTCGGCGCTGTAGCGGGCTTGTTTCAGTGAGCGCAGGAGCAGCGTGTTGACAAGCTGCGCCTCGGGTTTACCCGCAGCCTCTTGGATAATGCGTTGCAGGTCTTCGGCGTCAACTTGCGTCATATCGAGCTTGTAGCCGAGTCGCCCCAAACTGCCGACGAGCGCCTGCACTTTCGCTTCGCTCGGGTCTTCGTGAACGCGGTACAGCGCGGGAATGCCTTTGGCTGAAAGCTCTTGTGCGACGAGCCGGTTCGCTAAGAGCATCAGCTCTTCGATCAGCTGCCGCGCCTGATTTGGACGAATCGGCGTCACACTGAGTTCGCCCTCGTCGGTTACGTCAACTTTGGCTTCGGTAAATTCGAAGTTGAGCGCACCTTTGGCAAGCCGCGCCTCCCGCAAAGTTTGGGTAAGTTTTAGGAGCTGCGTGATGTCGCGGCCCAGTTTGCCTTTGCCCTTGGGAAGCTTTTCGCCCTCGGCGAACGCTTGTACCTCGTCGTAAGTGAGGCGGGCGTCGGAAGTGATGACCGTCTCTTTGACCTCCATGTGTTTGACCTCGCCGCCTTTGCTCAGGTCGGCAAAGACCGAAAGGGTCAGGCGCGGTTCCCCCTCGACGAGTGAACAAATCCCGTTCGAAAGCGCTTCGGGGAGCATCGGCAAAACCTGGCCGGGCAGGTAGACGCTGGTCGCGCGCTCTTTGGCCTCACGGTCTAAGCTGGTGCCTTCGGCGACGTAGTACGACACGTCGGCGATGTGGACGCCGACGCGCAGCAACGCAGTTTTGCCCTTGCCGAGGCGTTCTAAAGAGATCGCGTCGTCGAAGTCTTTGGCGTCGGCTCCGTCGATGGTAAAGGTGTTGATCCCCCGCACGTCGGTGCGACCGTTCATCATCTCGGGTGAGACGGTGTCGGGTATGGCGTCGGCTTCGGCGAGCGTTTTGGCGTCGAATTCATCTTTAAGGTCGAACTTGACGATGACCGCCCTTGTTTCGATCTCCGGTGAGTCGCCGTCGCCGAGTGATTCCTCGAGTTCCCCGAACGGGTCTTTTTCACCCGAGTCTTCGGGCCAGATAATTTTAACGACGATGCGTGAACCGGCGGCAAGCTTTCCTACCGAATCGGGCAAGAGCAGAATGCGCTCACGCAGACGCGGCGAATCGGGGCGCAAGATGGCGTACCCACGCGCGTACTCCAAGGTTCCGACCACGCGGTCGTGCTTGCGTTCCAAAACACGAACGATCTCCCCTGAAGGTTTTTCGCCCCCGTCCCGGTCGGGCCGGGCCAACACGCGGTCACCGTCCCACGCACCGTTTAGGCTTTCAGCCGGAATAAACAGGTCTTTTTCGCCGGTATCGCCGTCCAAAATAACGAAGCCGTAACCGCCCGACGTCACTTGTAACCGTCCGGGCCGGAGGTTCATCTCTTGCGGCAAGCCGTAGGTGCGGCGGCGCGTGCGGATCAGCCGCCCCTCCTCGACGAGTAAGGCGAGTTCGCGGCGCAGGTCGTCGCGGTCGCTGAGTTTGAGTTGTCTTTGCACGTCCTGAAGGTGCCAGGGTTTTTCAGGATGCTGCTGAAAGAATGTGTAGAGCGCTTCGCGGTCAGTGTCCATTAACGGTTATTCTAGCGCGTCCGGCGCACCGATAGGCAGGGCACTAGACCAAAACTGGGACATTCCGCCCAGCTGGGGTGCTGCGTCCTGTTAAAATGGCCTTACTGAGGTGTTCTGAAGGAGTCTTTTATGTTGACGAAAGCCAGCTTGCCCGCGCTTCTCCTGCTACTTCTGGTGGCCTGCGGCCCCGATACGCAGCAAGCCCCCACCACCACCCTCGACGGCCCGCAGAATATTCAGATTTCCGGCGTTATTGTCGAGCAAAACAGCGCGAGTGGCGGCGTCAGCGACGTAGCGATAGCTGCAGCAAAAGCCCGCGTTCCGCACCAGTTCAAGAAAAAGCCGCCCCTCAGCCTGTTCGACTTCGGCAACAACTGGAATCCGGGGAGCAACCGTTAAAAAGTTGCCGTAGTGCGGGCACGGGGTAGACATAGTTAAAAGATGACCGAATTTCTAGACCGTCCTCTCTACTTTCTAGGCCGTGTGCGCCCCGGCGTTCTCGACCCTGCCCTGCTCCGGGTCGAAGGAAAACGTGTGGCGCTCTTTTTTACGGGTGAAGCAGGAGCTGGGGCTCACCTTTCACAAATCCCCGTTGCCGAGGCTGTCACGGTGCAGTGCGCCGGACCACCGCGCCAAAGAAGAGCTTTTCAGCGCAGCTTTAGCCCAAGGAGCCACAAGACTGTGGCTCGACGCCGCGCCGGAGAGCGAACCTATTTTGCAGTACCCGTTAGAAAACGCTCGAGCCTATGTGCGGTCGTTTAAGCGTCAGCGCGCTTGTCTTTAGCTTTGCTGGTCCCTCACGCGTTTAGCCGAGCGCCTTCTGGTTCAGTCGAGATAAGGAATTTTAGAAAAACGTTCTCGGTAGCAACGCGGTCGTAGTACCGGGCAACACCAAAAAAGAGCAGGCGAACCTGCTCTTTTTCTCTCGAGCGCGAAACCTCTAGGCCCAGCGAATCGCGTGAGCGTCAAAGGGGTTCACCAGCGCTTTATTTGTCGGATAAACCCGGACACCGTAGGCGAGTTGTCCACTGACCTCGGGGGTAAACGCCGCGCGGTACAAACAGCTGCCGTCGCCTGACTGTTCGGCGCACCTTAAGGTCACGGTATGCAAGTTGCGCTCTAGAGCGTCCACTTCAGGGCTGTAGACGAGTTCGACGCAGAGCGACTCCTGCTCGAAGTCGTGCGGGTTGACGACGGCTTCGATCTGAAGCGTTTCGCCGATCCGCGCCGACGCGGTTTGGAGCGGTTTGGCGCTGATATACACGCCGTGCCACCCATTCTGGACCTTTTGCCGCCACTGCGCCAACGCCTCGGCGGGTGCGTAGTCTTCTGCCGAGAGCTGCCGGGCACGTTCGGCAGCGGGCGCGTAAAACCGCTCGAGGTAATCTTTGACCATACGGCGCGCGTTAAACGCCGGGCTGATCGTCGCAATCGAGTCTTTTGAGCGCTCCATCCAGCGCTGCGGTACCCCGCCTTCGTCGCGCTCGTAGTAGAGCGGCACGACTTCGTGCTCTAAGAGGTCGTAGAGCGCGTCGGCGTCGGCGGCGTCGGCGGCGTCCGAGACGGACATATTGACGCCTGAACCGATCGCCCAGCCGTTTTTTCCGTCGAATCCTTCAGGCCACCAACCGTCCAAAATGGACAAGTTCAAGATGCCGTTCATCGCGGCTTTTTGCCCACTCGTCCCGGACGCCTCGAGCGGTCTACGCGGATTGTTGAGCCAGACATCGACGCCGCGCGTCATCGCCCGGCCGATCGCCATATCGTAGTCTTCGATAAACAAGATTTTACCGGCAAAACGCGGTTCTTGCGACAACGCCTGAATCGTTGAGATAAGCGCCTGTCCCGGTTTGTCGGCGGGGTGCGCTTTACCGGCAAAAACGAGCTGCACGGGTTTGTCGGAATCGCCTAAGATGCGCGCGAGCCGGTCGAGGTCGCGGAAGATCAGCGTCGCGCGTTTATAGGTTGCAAAACGCCGCGCAAAGCCGATCGTCAGGGCGTTTTTGTCAAAGAGCGTTTCGCTTTCGCGTACGACCGTCGGGGAGGAGCCGTAGCGGGTACGTTGCCGCGCTAATCTATTGCGGAAAAACTCGATACTCTGCTGGTTCAGCTCTTGCCGCACCGCCCAGAGTTCGGCGTTGCCCAACCGGTTGACCTCGGCCCACATCGCCGCGTCGTCAAAACGCTCGCGCCAATCGGGGGGCAGTACGTCGCTGACGAGTTCGTGAATCTCAGGGGCGACCCAGGTCTGCTCGTGAACACCGTTGGTGATGTACGTAATCGGCACCTCGTCGGTCGGAACTTCAGGCCAAAGGTCGCGCCAGATTTCGCGCGAGGTCTCGCCGTGCAGTTTGGCGACGCCGTTACGCCCGGTTGAAAAACGCAGCGCCAGCGCGGGCATACTAAATACCGGCCCCCAACCGTGATCGTGACGACCCAGGTCGTGAAACTCGCTCTGACTGAGGCCCAAGCTCCCCCAAAAGCCGCTGAAAAACCCGTTGACCAGATCGAAGGGGAAGGTATCGTTACCCGCAGCGACCGGCGTGTGCACGGTAAAAACAGTTCCGGCGGCGACGATTTCACGCGCTTTGGAGAACGGCACGCCCGCCTCGACGAGTTCGCGGCAGCGCTCGAGGGGCATAAACGCGCTGTGGCCTTCGTTCATGTGCCACGAGGTCGGGGCAATACCGAGAGCCCGCAACAGCCGTACGCCGCCGATCCCTAAAAGAATCTCCTGCGCGATGCGGGTCCGCTGGTCGCCGCCGTAAAGCCGTGAGAGAAGACCTCTGTCTTCAGGGGAGTTTTCCGGTACATCGGTATCGAGCAGGTACACCGAAACCGTCCCGACCGCCAGCTGCCACGCCCGCAGCTGTACCTCGCGGCCCTGCAAGGTGACGCTGACACGAACCTCACGGCTCCCTTTAGCGGCGTCACCCAGCACCGGTGTAAAGGGCATTTCACTCGGGCTCAGGCGCTCGTAAAACGCCTCTTGTTCACCGGAAAGCGCGACGCGCTGATGAAAGTAACCTTCGGGAAACCACGGGCCGACCGCAACGAGCGGCACGCCTAGGTCCGACGCGGCTTTCGTGTGGTCGCCCGCCAACACGCCCAAACCACCCGAATAGAGCGCCACGGCCTCGTGCCAGCCGTACTCCATGCAAAAGTACGCGTAAACGTCGCCGGGTTGACCGCTCGAGCGCTCGCTGAACCAGCTCTGCGCCCGGTTCATGTACGCGCCAAACGCGCCGACGACCTCATCGTAAAGCGCTAAATATTCGGGGTTTTGCGCGGCGGCCTCGAGCTTCTCTTGCGCGATGTCGCGTAACATCTCGACCGGGCTGTGCCCGACCGCTTCCCAAAGCTCCGGGTCGAGCCGCCGGAACAGCCGACGTGCGTCGGGACGCCACGTCCAATAGAGGTTGTTTGAGAGGTCGCCCAACCGCGCTATTCGCGCCGGAACGTCGGGCAGGACGGTCATATGTCCAAGAATGTTCATGATCCTCTTCTCCGTTTGGTACAACCTGCGGCGCTTTGATGCTAATCGCTCTCGTTCTCGGCAGCCGCGTCGGGTCAAGCTTAAATACAGGTGGGACGGCGGCAGTCTGCAGCAGACCAAACAACCGGGTTTAGCGACACCACCCGGTTAAAATGTACCATCTCCAGCGCCGACGTTGACCGCTTTTGCACTGTTTCTGGGCTGTCAGGTTGGGCTGGAACCTAACCGAGTGCTGACCCGCTATAGTTGCGTATGGTCTACTTTAGATGTTCACGCTCCACTAGACACACGTCCAGGTACACCTTGGTTTTAGCTACAGCGCTCCTCGGGTTACTCATACTTGGGAGCAGTTCGGCGCAAACCTTCGGCGTCGCCTTTTCTTACGGCGGCAGTCCTGAGCCTGAAGTGCAACTCCGCGAACTCGACTTGGGTCAGGCGACCCTCGACCTGCGCGTCGCCGACGGGGTAACGGGGCCGCTCGAGCTGGGCGCAGCCGTGCGTTTTCGCAGCACTTTCGGACCCCTTGGAACCGTGAGCGCAGTAGGTCACGCCGACCTCGATACGGTCGGGGCGTTTGAACTCGGCGCAGACGCGTCGGGCGCGCTCGCCGCCACCGGCCTGGACGCGACCATCAACGTCTTTAACCGTAACCCCGGAGCGTTCGCCCCTACCGCCGCCTACGCGCTCGGCAGCCGCCCTTTTTTTCTTCCTACTGAGGAAAACGTCGGGGTCGGCGCGTACCTCGCGGTCGGCGCGACGCAGCGCCTCGGCCGGACACTGCTGCTTACTGCCACACCTAAGCTAAGTTATCAGCCCGGTTTGGGACTCGGCGCAGGTTTTGACGCGCGGCTTCAGCTGCGCCGTTTGTTAGAGAGCGACAACGGGGTGGTGCTGCTCGAGGGCAACACCGGGCCGGGGGCCGGACGCGCCTTTGTTGCCGCTGGCGCGGAATATCAGCTTAACCGCCGAGGTTTACCGTCTTTAACCGGCGCGTTGCTGCTCGGTTCGGGTAGTGCGGGCGTTCGGCCCGGTTTTCGGGGGAGCGCTGCGGGTGAAGTCGCGAGGTTTTCGTACCGCGCGGGAGTCTCCGCCGAACCCTACCTCGAGACCGCGCCGCCTTACCGCGCCAACCTCGCCCTCGGCACGGTACTCGGGCCGGGTGCGTTGGGAATCGAGTTCGGTGCCGCTCTGGAAAACGATTTCGACGTCCCGCCTGCGCTCTTGCGAGCTTCTTACGCGTTGCGGTTTTAGTGTTGGTACGTTCGTCTTTCAGTCAGCCGCCCTGCTCTTAAACGGCTGTCTCCTTAGTTCTTACTTCCTGCTCCTAAAGGGGCGCGGTCACAGTGTCGGCAAAACTCTAGCGATCCTACTTCAGCTTGGTCAATTCATGTGTCTGCACGTCGAGTTCAAAGACGCCTGAGCGCGGCAACTCGAAAGAGAAGGGGATATCAACGCCGCGACGCGACAGCACCGCCCGGTGTGTCCCCGGTTGCAGGTTAGCCGCAAAGTTGCGGGGCCGCGCGACGCCGTCAACCGAAACGCTAAACCCGGTTAGGGGCGTCCAAAAGACGAGGTTTTGATAATTCGGCTCGAGCCTGACCTGCGGCACGCGGGAGACGAAAAAGTTGCGCACCGTCACCGATTGGGCCGCGCTCCTAAAACCGGGCCGCGTCAGACGGAGCGTCCGTACGCCCGGCTGCGCTTCGATGGTCAGCGGGGTCTGCCCGACGCTGCGACCGTCGAGTAAGACCTCCGCAGTCGGTAAGCTGCTGACCAAGATGCTGCCGCCGCGAATTTCAGTCAGTGAAAAGGCCAAAAACTGCGTTTCGTCCATCTCGAGCGCGACCGTATCGCTCTCGGGTAAAAACCCTTCTTTACGTACCTCGACCCCGTACCGTCCGGGGGCGAGCGGCAACAGCGGATTGGCGGTCGTACCAACCTCGACCCCGTTCAGATAAATTTCGGCGTCACCCGGTTCACTGGTGATAAATAAACTCGCCGAACCACGTGCGGGCAAACTCGCCGGGTTGATAAACGCGCCGACCGCCCGCGTCAGGGTGGCGACAGCGGCGGGTACGTCGGTACGCTCCAAGGGTTGACTAAAGAGGTCGGAAGTGCGGCGGGTACGCGCGTCGATGACGAGCAAATTGACGGTGTAGTTGGTTTCGCTGAGGCCCGTGTCGCGCGCGATCACCTCACCCGAAACGCTGTAGCGGCCCCCACCCAAAGTGGCGATCGCAGCGGCGACGTCGGGCTCTAGGCGGCCTGCTAACGTCTGCGCGGAGGTCGTTCCCGGCAACACGCTGAGACCTGTGCGGAGCCCGAGCTGTTGGCGAAAAATCTTCATAAACCGCTGGGCGAGTACGGTGGGCACGTCACCTTGAACCCCGAAGTCGGGAACGATGATCTGGGCGTGTGCGCCGCTCCAAAAGAGCAGGGTAGCCCACAAAACAGTCCGGAAAAGCTTTCGGTAAGGTGCGCGCGTCACCGTTTAAGTATAGCGTCCCGCGTCTGAGGATACGTGACGACTGTGCGGCGGGCGCAGATAGAGCCTTTCAGAGTGGGATTAACCCTGCTATAGGCGAGAAGTAGGGCGTAAGAGTCAGGAATCAAGTCGGGCTTTATGCTGTCTACCTCGAGTAGTGTTTTTCAAGCTGCTTATCTCGAGATTTTCTTACCTTAGAGAGAATTCTGTAGTGCCCTCTTATTCCTTACGTATGAGTTGGCCCGTCTAACTGCATGACTTGCCAACGTTTTCTAAGTGATGTACACTTCTAAAATCTCAGCCATAGGAGGTGTGTCATGAAACGAATAAATGCTCTCGAAGCGCAAGTTTTACCGACTTACATCTCCGGCTTTACTACTAGATAGCTTCAATACTTCTTTCTTAACAGCCTTGAGTGTAGCGGCAGATTTTGCGCTGTTCGCCTCGCTCTAGAGCTGAAAGGAAGATATGCTGTCCAGTTATTCAAACACCCTCAAAAAGGGTGCGAAATGAAACCATTTGAAAACTTAACGTCACCAGGTCAAGCACGCCGACTTCGGCTGCTTGCTATCAAGGCGCTACGCGAATACGACGTGACACCCGAACGAATTACCCTTTTACATCACTGGACGAACACAGTATTTAGGATAGATACAGATAAGGGAAGATACGCGTTGCGTATTTGTCAACCGCTTGGAGCGAATGGGGCAAAGCTCGTCCGTTCTGAGTTGCGGTGGTTGGTCGCACTAAAAAAACATACCGGTCTGGACGTGCCTGAACCTGTAAGCACTCAGGGCAACGACCTCCTGACGGTGGTTCAGGGCGAGCGTGTCCCCGGTGCTCGCTGCTGTGTGCTGTTTTCTTGGGTAGAGGGGAGATTCAAGCACCGCGACCAGCTGAGTCCGAAGACGTTTGACAAAGTGGGTGGTTTGATGGCAAAGCTTCATCGGCACGTGGAGACTAGCCCACCTTCTCAGAATTTTGAAAGACCTGTCGTAAGATATGCAGACCCTAACAATAAAACCATGCTCGAGAGCTTAAAAATGAGTGAACAATTCGGGACGAAGAAGGATGCTGAATTCCTCCGCAGTGCTTACAAGCGCATGATGGGCGAGACCGAGAAGATAGGCCGAAACCCAAGTGACTTCAACCTTATCCACGCTGACTTACATCAAGAGAACTATCTGTTCTTTCAAGGTGACGTCAGGGTCATTGACTTCGATGACTGTGGCTGGGGGCATCTCATGTACGACGTTGCTGTGCCGCTTCTCGAGGTGGAGCACCGTGATGACTTCGAGGAACTTTGTGCAGCGTTCTTTGAAGGGTACAGGCGTGTCCGTCCGCTTGCTACTGACGCAGAGTCGCAACTTTCGACGTTCTTCGTGGCGCGTCGTCTGTTACTCAACGCTTGGATACTTGGACGGTCTGACAACCCCGAGTTTCAGGGGCTTTTGGGAACAACTGTTCCATTCACCGCAGAACGCATTAAGGTGCATTACCCGTAGCGTGTTGACTACAACCCTGCAGGTCTTTAGAAGCACAAAAGTTTTGCGGGTGTAAGTGACTTGGTGAGACGCAGAAGGTGTGTTGCGGCAGAACACTTATGCCGCTGTTGCGCGCGTTTGTTGCGTCAGAGCATAAGTGCCCGACTAATCGAAGGCTACAAAACGACTCGAATCTCGAGCTAACAAAGCAAGTGTTAGCGCAGCCGAAATAGAGTCCTAACTGCCGTCACGCTCGCCAAACTCCCAAACCGCTCGCCGCTACAGCAGCGATACCCGGTCCGGACTGATAAAGTATCAAGACATGCGTTATCTGCTCCTCAGCGACATTCACGCCAACGCCGTCGCACTTACGGCGGTCTTAAAACACGCCGAAACAAAGGGCTGGCAAGAGGTCATTTTTTTGGGCGACGCGGTCGGTTACTATCCGCAACCGGAAGAGGTCATCGCGGCGCTTCGGACGTTGCCACTCACCGCAGCAATCTTGGGCAACCACGACGCGATTTTGCTCGAGCCTGCCGGTAGCGCCGCCTTTCGGAGCGTTGTGACCGACGTTTTGGCTAAACAACGAACGCAACTAAGTAGCGCCGACCAAGCCTTTTTAGCGCGGCTGACCCGGCACGCTCTCGGCGAAACCTGGGAGGCGGTGCACAGCACCCTGGCGGGTTCGTGGGATTATCTCGATTCGCTCGAGCGTGCCCGGAGCGAACCGCCGCGTATGTCGCGCCCGCTGCTCTTTTTCGGTCACACCCACGTCCCGATCATCTACCTTTTTGCCGAACACGACGGGCGAAACCTGACCCGGAGTATCCCCCTGACGAAAGACAAAACGAGCTACCGTATCCCGCCGAACGCCCGCATCCTCTTTAATCCGGGATCGGTCGGGCAACCTAGAGACGGTATCCCGATGGCCTCATACGCCGTTTACGACGAAGACGCACAAACTTTAGAGCACTACCGGGTCGAGTTCGATATCAGCGCAGTACAGGGGCTGGTTAAGACGTCCGATTACCCCTCGTCACTCGGGGCGCGGCTCAGGAAGGGCCGCTGATATGACGGCTCCACCCCTTATCGGTCATGACGAAGCGCGGGCGACCCTGCGCGGCCTCAGCGCAAACGGGGGTGCCCACACGCTGCTGTTCGTCGGGCCGCCCCGCGTCGGCAAGAGGGTCGTAGCACGTTGGTACGCAGAGCTGCTCAACTGCCTGAATTCAGACACCGAACCGTGCGGCAGGTGCGAGAGTTGCCGCCTTCTTGACGCGAATAGACAAGACGCGCACCCCGACCTGCGCGAACTCGCCCCGGTAACGGAGACCAAAACAGGCCGCCGCAGCCGCCGCCCACAACTCCGCATCGGCGACCTCGTACCGCGCGAAGACAGCCCTGATACACCCCTGAGCACCTGGCTCGAGGCCCGCCCCCGCTTTGCCAAACGCGTCGCCATCATCGACGGAGCCGACCTGCTGAGCCCCGCCGCTGCCAACGCGTTTCTCAAATTCTTAGAAGAACCGCCCTCGTACGCCGTCGTGATCCTCATCGCGCCGAGCGCCCAAAGCGTCTTACCGACCATCGTCTCGAGGAGCGTAACGGTTCGTTTCGGCGCAGTAGACGCCTCTATTGAACTGCCCGAACCGCATCCGGCCGCGCGGCTCGGGCGTGTCGGTGAACTTTTAGAAGCCGCCGAACACCCGGACGCTTACAGCGCGCAGCTGAGCATCGTTCACGACTACCTGCTGGCGCTGCCTAAAGGGTTGGAAGAAGCGTTTGAACGGGCCGACGCGTTGGAAAAAGCCTGGTCGGAAGACGCCCGTTTCAGCGCTTCCGAGCTTCTTCGCGCCCGCCTCAGCGAATGGCCGAGCAGGGCGTATGCAGCAGGGCTGGCCGCGCTAGAGCGGTGTGAAGCGGCGCTAGCGGCTTATGCGTCGCCAGGGGTGGCGGTGCAGGTATTGACCTTAGAATTGCGAGAAATTTTAAGAGAGACGCCTCAAAGCTAGAAGTCAAAGGGTCACCCCAAACTTGGACCAAGGAAACATATATAGAAGGGGCCTTGCGACTCCTCTATAATCTAGCTAAACACTTAGCAGATGTCAACCCATAATCTGGGCGGAAAGCTGCTTAAACTGCTCGTCGGCCTGCTTAGCCTCTTCTAAAGACTGACCCATCGCCTGCTTTGTACCTTCTAAACCGAGCTACTTTGCGTAATTAGCCATCGTGCCAAACGCAGCGATCCAGTAGTGCAGCGCCAGCTGGCTCGCCGCGATGATGCCCAAGTCGCGAACCTGTGCGTCCGGTGCAGTGTCACGGATTTTCTTGAAAACCTCGTAGTGGGCCTCGAGCACCGGGTTCTCCCCCTCGCCACTCGCGCCAACCTCGCTCATCGCCTGCTCAACTCGTGATTGCCACTCTTTCGCGGTTTCATTACCGGTTTGCAAGGCTGACTTCAGCTCAGAATCTGTTGCCGAATCCGCAATCTCATCTGCAGCTGTAGCAGCGATACGCCCTCCCGCTTTAAGTGCCGGAAGACCACTGGCAACGAGCTGCTTAAGGTTCTCTTCGTTCATAATTGACCCCCAGGTCGATAATTAAGGCTGTGTGCTGACCTCAACGCTCATTATAAAAAGGAGAAGAACGGGTAAGAGCGCCTCAAAGACCATTCACGAGGGTTAATCACATTTACAAAGACGAAAGATTAAAACTGTAGATTTTACGAGAGCAGGCGAGTATGAATAGTGTCAAAGTAGGGATGAACGGCGATTTTTCCCTAACAACTGGCGTTCGGTAATAGAAGAAATCCGCTTTGCTCAGAGCGGCAGTTTTTCCGCACTGCAGTTTCAAGGCAAGGAAACAGGTCTAGCTGAATAACATCTCGGAGCTTCGTTCATAGAAACAAGGCGTGCTTTGGACTCAGCCCAAATCGCCGCAACGATGGAAATGCTTATTCGGCTGCGAGGCGACGGGCGCACAGCACGAGGTCAGACGCCATTAGAAATTTTGGAAGCTAATTTACCCGCTATAGAAAGTTTGCCGTGCCGACACGTTCACTGGCACCTCGTACTCGAGTCTGCTCCTGAAAAGACCTTGGGGCGCGAGCGCACACTTTTACCGGATTTCAAAGCTGCGACCAAGCTGGGTTCACAGTACGGTTTCACCTTTGCGTTTGAGCATAACGAACCTGCGCTTAACTTCTTTGCCGCGCCCCAGAGTTGTAAAGCGACCCTCGAGGCAGTACCAGGGCTCGGCTTTGTCTGGGACTTGAACCATACCGTCCCGGCAGACCTCTCCAGCTTCAAAACGCTGGCTTCACGGGTGAGCCTGTTACACGTTGCCGATACACCGCTACCTGAAGTCAATCATCATCTTCCCCTCGGTTTGGGTACGGTCGATTTTACGGATTACGTACGCCCCCTTGCTGCAAGCAGGTTTTCAAGGCTTCGCCATTCTCGAAATCGGCGGTTTGCCGAAATCCGGTGGCTACGGGCGCGATACCGATGAGGCTTTGATTGATTCAAAAAACAGGCTGGAGCAAGCTTTCGCTGCCGCAGCCTGTTGATAAAGCTTGTAACTCAGTTGAGTTTGGGAATTTGGGACTTCTTAGGCCGCTCAAGCTTCTCCGGCGACACCTCTTCATAGCCGCCCTCGTCGTAGGCAATATCGACCGTGCCTTTTAAGGCGTTGAGCTTGACCACGCGCCCGCACGCGCCGGTCTCGGTGTGGCAGGCTTTCGCGCCTTTTTTGGGTAAATCCGCGAGGAGTTCACGGTACATGTCGTGTTCAAACTGCAAACAGCACATCAGCCGTCCGCACGGGCCGCTGATTTTTTCAGGGTTGAGCGGGAGCTGCTGGTCGCGAGCCATCCGGATCGAGACGGTACTAAAACTCTGCAACCAGGTCGAGCTGCACGACCCGCTGCCGCACGCGCCCAACGTGCCGATAATCCGGGCCTGGTCACGCGGGCCGACGTTTTCAAACTCGAGCCTCGCGCCCGTCATCGGCGTGAGGTCTTGGGCGAGCGGGCGGAGCGAAACCTGCTGTTCGGTGCTGTAGGTGATTAACAGGAGCGATTCGTCGAGAGTGAACTCGAGCTGCACGACTTTAAGCGGCAGGTTGCGTTCGCGGGCACGCGCTTTGAGAAACCATTTGAGTTCTTCGGCTTTTTCTTTGAGCTGCCGGGCGCGCTCCAAATCGTCGGGTTGAGCGGTGCGGACAAAGTGTCCGCTCGGTTTCGCCGAATTGCAGACGGTGGTGCGGACGAGCCCCAGCTCGAGGCCGCGCCGTGTGGACACGACGCAGCGCGCGCCGACTTCGGGAGCCTGCGTAGGCACCTCTAAATAGTGAATTTTCGGTCCGTTGTCGAACCGGACGCCGATACAGTCGGGCATAACGCCTCCAGAAACGCTGCACAAAGTCCCTCTGCGGCCTTGCAGCGGAAAAAATTAGGTGCTCCCCCACCCCAGTATATGAAACGCGTGGTTTTAGTGCGTGTTTAGCGCGCGTGCCCCAACCGCGCGACCGGCGCGAAGCTGAGCCGGTGCGCTTCGCTCGGGCCGTGTTCGGCGAGTGCGCGCAGGTGTGCGGGGGCACCGTAGCCTTTGTGCGAGGCGAAACCGTAACGGGCGTCGCGGGTGTGCAGGTCTCTCATCAGCGCGTCTCGAGTCGTTTTGGCGAGGATACTCGCGGCGGCAACCTGCACGCTCTCGGCGTCGGCTCTAGGGGGGGCCGACACCGGGCCGGGAAAGCTGAGTTTGAGGTAGTCCGTCACGAGTGCGTCTACGGGAACCTCGAGCACAGCGAGCGCCCGAGCCGCCGCCAGATGCGTCGCGCGCAAAACATTGAGTGTGTCAACTTCGGCGGCGCTCGCCTGCCCGATACCCCAGGCAAGCGCCACCCGTTTAATCTGCGCCGCGAACACCTCGCGCGCTTCAGGCGTGAGCTTTTTAGAATCGTCGAAGGGAAAATTGCCGTAAGGGAGCAAAACGGCGGCGGCCACCACCGGCCCCGCGAGCGCCCCGCGCCCCGCCTCATCAATCCCGGCAACGCGGGCGTACCCACGCGACCAGAGGGGGCGCTCGAGCCTCCACCCCGCCCCTGTTGTTGTCTCACGCGTTCTTATCGACACGCCCAAAGTCTAACGTGCGGCGTTCTGCATTCTCAGTTCTATATCCTTACTTCCTACTCCCTTATTCTTGCTTCTTCGCGAACCTTTACGTCAAGAGCAGGTCGTCGGCCTCGACCGGCGCGCTGACGCTCAGCGGAATACTCAGAAAAAAGGTACTCCCCCGCCCGACTTTAGATTCGACCCAGATTTTACCGCCGTGCTTTTCCACCGCGAGCTTGCAAAAGGTCAGCCCCATGCCCGTATCGAAGCGGTCGTGAAGCGTATGCCGCGACTGCTCGAAGGCGTTAAAGATGCGTTTTTGATCCTCTTCAGGGATGCCCTCGCCGTCGTCGCGGACCGATAAGACGTAGGTCGGCCCATCTTTCCACGCGCGAAAATCGACGTGCCCGCCGGTGCGGGTGTGTTTCACCGCGTTGGCGAACAAGTTAGCGAGGATACGGCGCAAGAGGGCGCTGTCGGCGTAGAAGCTCTCCGCTTCGGGACGTACGATAGACGAGACTCGCCGCTCTTTCACCGACAAGTTTACGTCGCCGAGGGCCGTACGTGCCAGCTCGCTGAGGCTGACGATTTGGCTTGGATAGTAGGGCATGTTGCCCTCTTTCATCCGCCGAACATCCAAGATGTTGGCCGCCAAGTTCAAGAGGTGCTGCGCTTCACCGTGAGCCAAGCTCAGCAGTTCACGTAAACCGTGGCTGTCGGACGCTTCTTTGGTGATGTCGAGCGAGTGCTCCAAGAGGCCCATCACGCTCGCAATCGGGCTTTTAAGGTCGTGAACGAGCATATGGGTCAGGTCTTCTTTGACCCGTTCGGACTCTCTATGCGCCTGCTCGAGCTGCCGGAGGCGCGAAAGGGTTTCGCGCAGCTCCGCGTCCGCGCGTTCGCGTTCTAAGGTTTTAGCGAGGTAGCGCGTGACAAGCTGCGGAGACGCCGTATCGCTCAGGTAGAAGTCGGCTCCCGACGTAAGCGCCGCTAGCTGACGCTCCAGCTCGTCCGGCCCAAAGCAGATGAGTTGCGTGTGGCTCAGGTGTTTACGGCGGCGCAAAAGCGCGACCAGGTCGAGCTGCGATACGCTTTTAACGACGGCGTCGTCGAGCAAAATCGCCAGCGGTGCTTGAACCCGGGTGTGGTAGAGCAGCGCCTCAGCCGAATCGACCGGTACGACCGGTACGTTAAGCGCGGCCACGGCTCCCGAGAAACGTTCGCGGTGGTGAGGTGGAGCGGCCCAGAGGAGATGCGTGGCGACGACCATGTTGCTTCAGTGTAGCAAGCACAACCGTACCTTTAACCCCAAAGTGAAAGAATTAACGCGCGTCACCAGACGCCGGAGCGTGGCCCGAGTTCGGGGAGCAGACACCGCGACAGCTTGACCACGGCCTGCGCTCTTTCTGCTTTTTAAGAATGCTGCCGGGAACTCGAGAACGCCCGCCTAAACCACCGGCGCGCGTTGCGTCTTTGCCCCCTTGACCAGGAGCCACAAGATAAACACGAGTTCTCCAAGTGACGCGGGGGTCAGCACGACAGCTTCGACGATGCCCGCGTAGTTCGGTAACAAAAATTGCGCGAACAGATCGACCAAGTAGCCGACCGAGGCAACCATCAACAAGATGCCTATCAGCTTGGGAAACAAACCTGATTTGTAAACCAGATAACCGAGGGGGAGTAGCCAGCTGCCGGTAGAGACCTGAGCGATGATATAGCCGTAACCATGCAAGCTGAGAAAAAGCAACGATAACGCAGCGAGCTGTTCCGGCGGAAATACCTTTAGATAACCAATGGTGCTAGTTTTGATAGCTAAATTGGGCACTTTGACGGCGTACTCCGCGCGTTTTTCAGCTGAGAAGTTTATCTGAGCGTAGTGACATTTGTTTTCAAAGGTGTTCAAGGCAAAGAGCAAGTTGAACGCTTTGTAAACAAAAGCCCATGCACCGTTTTACTTTCGGGCAAACTAGCACCATTGGTTATCTAGAGTGCAAAGTCCACGCGGCGGGTGCGGTTGCTTTCTAAGATGGGATCACCGACGTGTCGGCTCCACACCGGCAGACCCTGACTTTCGCCCTCCTCCAAATCGCTCCCACGCACGACCGTCCAGCGGGTCTCGCTCGCAAAGATTCGCCGACACGCTTCAACTTGGTCGTTCAGGTCGCCAAAACGTGCAAGGCGTGCAAGCGAGCCGAAAACCTTGACTAACGCTTTGAGCTGCCACGAATACACGTCCTGCCCGTCCTTAGTAATGTGCCAGCCGCACGAGAAGATGAGCCGCGCACCAGGGGGCGCGTAGTCGAGCACGGCCTGCGCGGTTCCCGATGCGTACTGCTCAACGCCCCACGGAACCAACACGCTCAGCACGGCGTCACAACCCGCCACCGCTTCCCTGATGACCTCACGGTCGTTCGTAGCTCCCGGAATGATCTGGACACGCCCGTCAAACCGCGCCAACTTCCCCACACTTTTCTCGCGGCACACCCCGACAACTTCATAACCCCGGTCAAGTGCGTGCTGCACCATGTACTGCCCGAGTTTGCCCGAAGCGCCGACGATGCAGATTTTTTTTGGGCCAGCTTTCTTCGGCAACGCCGTTTCTTCAGCTGTCTTAAAAGATAGATACTGTCGGCGAATTCAGAGAGTAGCCAAAGCTGCGAAGCGAGAGATGCGTGTCTTAGTTCGTGGTTTACCCTCAAGCCAGTTCACGATGCGTAAGACATTCATACCCGTAGCCGTCAAC